>Ga0302248_1000700_pt1 | contig 29979 bp, 26 predicted proteins | sample AAG_UR_Leu_MG_FD_193528 | JGI IMG/M metagenome (GOLD analysis project Ga0302248, IMG submission 193528) | Enriched activated sludge microbial communities from anaerobic digester in WTTP, New Holstein, Wisconsin, United States - AAG_UR_Leu | ecosystem: Engineered > Bioreactor > Anaerobic >...
CGCGGCCCTGGTGGCAGGGCTTTCCGGCATCATCCTGGGCATCATCAACGGCGTCAACGTCCATGATCTGAGCGCTATCGGGTTGAAGGTATTTCCCGTGGTCATTCTCGGAGGTCTGGACAGCATCGGTGGCGCTATCGTAGGCGGCCTTATCATCGGGCTCCTGGAAACTCTTACCGGCGGTTATATTTCACCCTCCCTGAGGGACGTGGTTCCTTACGTCGTCCTCGTCGTCATCCTCATGCTGAAGCCCTATGGCCTGTTCGGACAGGTGGAAATAGAGAGGGTTTGAGATGGGAAAGAGGATATTTCATCCCTGCGGCAACTATCACGAGCGATACGAGACACAGCTTAACGTCTATGAAACGGACTACGGCCGATTCTGGACTGCCGTCGGGGTCATCCTGCTGTTCACGGCGGTCCCTTTTGCGAGCAGCCCTTATCTGCTGTATGTGGTTAATTCCATTGGTATTGCCGCCATCGCCGCCATCGGACTAAATATCCTTGTCGGTTACACCGGCCAGATTTCTCTGGGGCATGGCGCTTTCTTCGGTGTCGGCGCCTATGGAGCCGCCTATCTGGCCACACGCTGGGAGGTGCCCTTCCTGATCAGTATTCCCGCCGCCGGACTGATCACCGCCAGCGCCGGGCTTGTTTTCGGCCTGCCCTCCAGCCGCCTCAAGGGACTTTATCTGACCATCGCCACCCTGGCCGGCCAATTCATCATTGAATACGTACTCATCCACTGGGAGGCGGTTACCAGAGGAACCATGGGGATCACTTTACCTACGGCATCGATATTCGGACTTGAAATAGCCGGCGATCGGACCTTTTTTTATGTAATCTTCGCCCTGCTCATCGTGATGCTGTGGTTTGCAGTCAATCTCATGCGCACCAAATACGGGCGGGCCTTCGTCGCTATCCGTGACAACGACCGGGCGGCGGAAGGCATGGGGATAGCGATTTTCCCCTACAAACTCCTTGCCTTCGCAATAAGTTCCTTTTACGCCGGCGTCGCCGGGGCGATATGGGCCTACTACACCATCAGCATCACCACTGAACCTTTCAACCTCGGACTTTCGGTGGAATATATCGCCATGGTCATTATCGGCGGCATGGGCAGCATGTCCGGCGCCATCTTCGGTGCCGTCTTTATCACCGGATTGAACGAAATTCTTAGATGGGGAACGGATCTGATGATGAATATGGGCTTCGTATCGCAGATGGGTTTGAATATGGCCCCGCTACGGGAATTTATCTTCGGTCTGGCCATTGTCCTGTTTATCCTGTTCGAACCCCGGGGACTGGCGGAGGTATGGCGTATCGTCCGTTCCAGTTTCAGGCTCTGGCCGTTTTCATATTGAGGAGGCCGGTCCATGCTATTGAAGGTCAATAATATCTCCGTTGTCTATTCGAACGTGATCCAGGTCCTAAAAGGGGTATCCCTGAACGCGGAAAAGGGAAAGATCGTGTCGCTACTGGGCAGCAATGGTTCAGGCAAGACCTCTACCCTCAAGGCAATATCGGGTCTCTTGAAACCGGAAAACGGCAAGGTGACCGACGGCGAGATCGTCTTTCAGGGAAAGGGCATCCACAACCAGTCTCCAGAAGCCATTACCCGGATGGGGATCATTCAGGTCCTGGAGGGTCGCCAACCATTCAAATATCTCACTATAGAGGAAAATCTCCGCGTGGGCACGGCGGTGCGGAGGGATAAATCGTACCGCCAGGACCTGGAGATGGTGTATCACTACTTCCCGGCTCTGGTGGCCCGCCGGCGCTCCAAGGCCGGTTACTGCAGCGGCGGGGAACTGCAGATGCTGGTCATCGGACGGGCGCTGATGGCCAAGCCGGAACTTCTCCTTCTTGACGAACCGTCCCTCGGTCTGGCCCCGCTCATTGTCAAGGAGATCTTCGGTATCATCAAGAAGATAAATGAAGAGCAGGGGGCCACTATTGTCCTGGTGGAGCAGAACGCCAACATGGCTCTTCAGATCGCCCATTACGGTTACGTGATGGAGAACGGCAAGATCGTCATGGAGGGCAAGGCCGAGGATCTGGTCGAGAATCCCGACATCAAGGAATTCTACCTGGGGGTGGCGGCGACGGGTGATGCCCGGGCCTATCGCGATGTCAAATCCTATCGAAGACGGAAAAGGTGGTTTTGAACATCAAAGGCGGATGTCAGGCAGGAACGTCAGTTTTCGGCTACGGATATGTCCCGCATTTTCAATTGGATCTCGCTGATGCCGTTCCAGTGATTGAATTGTGGGGTGAAGGCGATGTCCGAGGTCGTTCCGGTGGTCAAATGGTTGACGAAATGTCCCTTGCTGAACCAGATGCCGTTGCAGGAAACACCATCACCGTGGAGCCGCAGCCGCAGATGGTTGTTGCCCACCACGTTGGAAGCGGCCACATTCACGTTCCGCACGCATAGGACCGGCTCCGGATTGCGGCTTCCGAAAGGCGCCAGCATCATCATCTGATTCAGGAGGTCATGGTTGACATCCCGGAGATGGCACTGAGCGTCGATGGCCGTTTGTGAGATCATATTCCCGGGCTGAATATTTTCCCTGATCACCTCTTCCAGCAACTGGCGAAAATCGCCGATGTGTTCCTCGCGTATGGAGATCCCGGCGGCATATTGATGCCCCCCATAGGAAATCAGCAAGGAGTCGCATTTTTTCAGTCCCTGGTAGATGTTGAAATCCAGAATGCTCCGCCCGGAGCCCTTGCCGATGCCGTTACGAATGCTGATGAGGATGGCTGGCCGATAAAAGCGATCGACGAGCCTTGCGGCGACAATACCGATAACTCCGGGGTGCCAGTTGGACGAGGCAAAGACGAGGGCGGATCTGGAAAGCGGATCCATGGTTTGGGAAATCTCCGCGAGGATCTCGTCGAGGATGTTCTTTTCCATGGCCTGACGCTTGCGATTGTAACCATCCAGTAGTCTGGCCAATTCCCGTGCTTCGTTGAGATCGTCGGTTAGAAGCAGTTTTACCGCTTCGGATGGCGACCCGACCCGACCGGCGGCGTTAATCCTGGGGATGAGGCAGAACGAGGCGCGGTTGGAGTCGATGACCTGAGTTTCGATCCCGCAGATTTCTTTCAGGGCCTTGAGGCCGACCCGGTGTTCCTCGGTGATGATATCCAGGCCTATCTTGGTGAAGACGCGGTTTTCATCGATAAGGGGGGAGATGTCCCCGATGGTGCCCAGGGCCACCAGATCGAGATATTCTTTGAGATTGGGATAACTGCGTTTGTCCCAGAATCCTGATTGCCGCAACTGGCCCCTCAGGCAGATCAGGAAGTTAAAGGCGATTCCCACGCCGGCCAAATCCTTGAAGGGAAAGGAACAATCACGGCGGTGCGGGTTGATAACCGCTACGGCGGGCGGCAATTCTTCCGGCACTTCGTGATGATCGAGGATGATCGTATCGATGCCCTGGCTGGCCGCGTATTGCACTTCCTCATGATCGGATACCCCACAGTCCACGGTGATGATCAAACCGATGCCGCGACTCTTGAAAGTATCGATGGCGTTGTGGTTAAGACCGTATCCTTCGGTGATGCGGTCGGGGATGTAATAATCAATCCCCGGCAGCAGGGGGCGTAGAAATCTGATGATCACCGCCGTGGAGGTGATGCCGTCGGCATCATAATCACCGAAGACAACGACCTTTTCTCTCTTGGTGATGGCTTGGATTACGCGATGGACCGCCTTTTTCATGTCTTGCATGAGAAAGGGATTATGGAGGTCGTTGAGGGAGGGAAAGAGATATCTCTTGGCGTCGTCGATGCAGAGGATGTTTCTGCTCATGAGGATTTTGGATATCACCGGCAGGATGCCCAGTTCCCGGGCCAAATGTTCCGTGAGGTCCTCTTTTTCCAGGGAAAAACGCCACCTGGTTACCGGTAACGACTGTTTATTCCTCAATTTTAGATACATATTCCTTTTATTTTGATCGCCTATCATAGACTTATCAGTCGTAATGTCAAGCAGGAAATTTGCTTTTTTGTTGACACGGCAATGGTCCCTGGCATACTAAGAATTCATGAAAACGATGGAAATTGAAATGTCGCGTAAAAACCTGGCCTTGTTCCAGTTCCTGCTGGAAGGATACGGGCGGGTGGCCGCCATGACGACCATAGATGCTCACATAGCTCGGGTGCGTATTACCATCATGCCGGATTTCAAAGAAGAAGTATTCGAGATAATTGCACAGATTGCTAAAATTGCGGCCTGCCGGCGGATCTCCTGACCGGGATCCGGAACTGATGGAGGCCACCAAGTATCTCATCAGGGAGGATAAGAGTATAAAGCGGCATTACAGGTTGATGAACGTGCTTGTTATGCTTCCATAACTTTCAGATCCGCCTGGCGGACTTGAAAAGGATGACGATCCTGGGTCCGTAGAAATAGTAAGGCAGTGGGAGGTTGAAAATGCTGATGATGACCCATACATGGCTTCTCGACAGCTATCTTAGGGAAAAGCGGCTCAGCAGCGATTATCTGGATCTGTTCATCTACAATATCTGTCCCGATCTCCTTCCTCTTCACAAAGGTATTACCGCATCGGAAACACACGGCATCTCCCGTTTCTCCCCGCTACCACACAATCGCCGGAAAAATGCCTTCGTTCAATTCCATCTCATGGTAGATGACTTATCCCATCACGGTATGATTCCCGCCGAGCCCGTCCGGGAATTCAACCCCGATTCACAAGGCTATACATATTTGAAGGGTAAACCACTGGTTGAACCCCTGCGGGATATTTATGAATTTCAGGGCACGCCCATCCCCTATGCCCAGGCCGCCTACCGCTCCCACATGGTCATCGAGATGACCTTCGATCTTGCCATGCATGGTGCGGAAAGCAGCGAGGGCGAAAGGTTGATCGACCTTATATGCGATGCCATGCACTTCACCGTGGAGGAAAAACTTACGGAATTCAGCACCGACATCGCCTGGCTGTATGGCATTTCGCCGGCGACGGTGGCGGATACCATGCGAAAGGGGGCGGTGTTTTACAATCGGGCGAGGATCAGGAGCTTCATGACCATGGAGGGCAGAATTCAGCTCTTTGCCGGCAAATTCGGCATTTCCCGGGATGATGATCAGGCGCTGGCCATGTTGGCGGAGGTCATGAATCAGGCAATGGAGTTGGTGAAAGATTACGATGACTTCATGAAGCCGGCCCTCGCGGAGATCCGGGGCGCCGGCTTCAATCCCGAATACTGATCAAACCGCTTTCCGGACGAATCCGGATCTAAGGCAGCGGGTACAGATCTTGATGCGGCGCACCGCCCCGTTTTTGTCGTCCAAGGCGCGAATCTTCTGGAGGTTGGGCCGCCAAACCCGCTTTGTCTTGTTGTTGGCGTGACTGACGTTATTTCCCACCACGGGTCTTTTCCCGCATATTTCACATACTCTGGCCATAAAATACTCCTCGCGAACAATAGTGGCGTGGTTGCTACAACAACGGGTGAAAATATGCAAGCCTTTTTTCACCCTTCGTTTTTCATCACCAGGGGCTGGCCGGTTGATTCGATTACCCGCATCCAGATATTGCCGGTTGGATCGACCTTTTTCCCCGACATGACGGCCCGCAGGGGGAGATGCACGTATTCCCCACGGAAAAGTCCGACCAGCATCCCGGTCTTGCCGCTCATGCCGGCATGGACGGCGTATTGTCCCAGGGCGCCGCAGTAGATGCTGTCCCCGGCATTGGCGGGAACGCTACGGATCATGTAGCTGGGGTCGATATACTTCACATTTATAGGGAGAGCTTCTTTTTTGAAATGCTCCTCGATGGCGCACTTGAGATACAGGCCGATATCGAAAAGCTTCAGATTTCCCGATGCGTCGGTTTCGATAACGTCATCCTCCCGGAAGAAGAACTCCTGGCCGGCGCCCTCCGCCACCAGGATGACGCAATGGAGACGGCTGTGCAAACGCTCTTTTAGGACCTTCAAAAAACCTCTTTCCCCGTGAAGATCGAAAGGCACTTCGGGAATGAGAACAAAGTTGGCGTCGTTTTGCGCCAGAGCGGCATGTACGGCGATATGACCCGATTGCCGGCCCATGAGCTTTACGAGACCGATGCCCATGGGCGCCCCCTTGGCCTCAACATGAGCGGATCGAATCGCCTGAACGGCCTCGGAAATTGCCGTATCGAAACCGAAGGTCTTGTCCACGAGATTCAAATCGTTGTCGATTGTCTTTGGGATGCCGATAACACTGATATCCAGCTTCCTACGGGCAATCTCTTCGGTGATCAGTTCCGTGGCCCGCATGGTGCCGTCGCCGCCGATACAAAAAAATATGTCGATGTTCATCCGCTTCAGGACATTGACGATCTCCCCTATGTCCTGCTTTCCCCGTGATGAAGACAGGATGCTGCCGCCAACGGCGTGAACGTCCTTGATCAACTCCGGCGTCAACTCCATCACCTCATGTCCGAAGGAAGGGATAAGCCCCTGAAAACCGTATTTTATCCCCACGATGTTTTCGACGCCATAGCGATGATAGAGTTCCATGACGATCGCACGGATAACATCGTTGATCCCCGGACAGAGACCCCCGCAGGTAACTACGGCCGCCTTGGTTTTGGGCGGATCGAAGTAGATCATCCGTCGCGGTCCGGCGACTTCGATGGAAAGCGGCGGGCGGAGGTCCCAAGGGTGAGAGGAAAGATGAAGGAGATCGTTGTCATAGATGATGCGCCGGTCGTCGGGGGTAAAATAGCTGACGGTTATCGGCGAGGGAATGGTGGCCCTCCCCAGGGTTGGTATTTCAAAATTCAGGTCGTTGGACTTCATCCTTATCCCTCCTTTCTCCATGGTCCCGACCGAAAAAGGCACTCAAAACTTGACACCGCGAACGGAAAAGAGATTTTCTTCATGGTTGCGGTCGATTATGAGAACAGACCTTTGAAAAACGGCTTCGCCACAGCTCAGAAATCTTTTTCGCATCTCAATAGTTGATGAACCCGTAAAAAGTCATCATTGAGACGACGATGTAAAAAGCTCCAGAGGCAAGGCGCGCGAATCCTGAGGATTGAGACGTACTTGGGCGTACGTCGCAGTGACGAAGGATGAAGCGCCACGCCGCATATGGACTTTTTACGATGTCGTCAATAGTTAGCGTATAAATCTTATCCATTACGAGGTGTTAATCGAGACCTTTGAAAAATGGCTTCGCCGCGGCTCAGAAATCTTTTTCGCCTCTGAATGGGTAACGTATAAACCTTATTCATTACCAAGCGTTAAGTTCAATCACGCAACGGCGAAAAACATTTGATTCGCCGCTTGCGAACCATTTTTCCGCAGTTATGCAAAGCTCTCTAATCACCATCACGAAACGGCGACAAATTATATTCGCTGCTTGCGAACCATTTTTCCGCGGTCACGCAAAACTATCGAGACATCAATCCGGGAGTGGGGGATTGTGCTGTGCCCGGATATCCCTCCCGCGGTTTTCTTTGAGCAACACCTTGCGGCCTCGCACTTTTAGGCGATCTTCCGCATACCACTGAATGGCCTGGGAATATATTTTATGCTCCTCCCGGAGGATCCGGGCGGCCAGGCTTTCTTCATCGTCTTCATCATAAACCGGGACCACGGCCTGGACAATTATCGGGCCCGTGTCCACGCCGCCGTCGGCAAAATGGACCGTACAACCGGAAAATCGGACGCCATAGTCCAAGGCCTGCTTCTGGACGTGCAGACCGGGGAATGCGGGGAGGAGCGCCGGATGGATATTCATGATCCGCATGGGAAACGCGGCGAGGAAGCATTCCGTGAGGATCCTCATGAAACCGGCCATGACTACCAGTTCCACATTATAGGAGTTGAGGATGTCGATCAAATGACGGTCGAAATCGTTCCGGGAAGCGTAGTCACGATGATCTGCCACGATCGCCGGGACATTATGCTGCCGGCATCGCTGCATGGCAAAGGCATCGACATTGTTGCTGATCACGATGCTTATCTTTGCATCCAGACGGCCAGCTTCGATGTTGTCGATGATCGCTTGGAGATTGGAGCCGCCGCCTGAAACGAGGACGCCGAGTTTGAGCTTGTTTTTCATAGGTCCGTAAACTGAACCGACGCTTCTTGCTCCGAGCGTTTTTCGATGTGACCGATGCAGAACGGATGCTCACCGAACATGGCGATTCTCTCCAAGACCTCGTCCCGATCTCCTTCGGAAACGACGATCATCATCCCCACCCCCATATTGAACACGCGCCACATCTCCATTTCCTCCACCTTGCCCAGAGCGCGCAAGAGGGAAAATATGGGCGGCAACGGCCAGCTTTGCCGGTAAACCACGGCCTTGCATGGTCCCGGTACGATGCGGGGGATATTGTCGAGGAAACCTCCGCCGGTAATATGTACCAAGCCCTTGATATTGAAACTTTTTATCAATTTGAGCAGGGATTTTACGTAGATCCGGGTGGGCTTGAGGAGCTCTTCGCCGATGGAAACATCCAGTTCGGCCAGCCGGTCTGCTGGTTTCAGATTTGCTATGTGGAAGACGATCTTTCGGGCCAAAGAATAACCGTTGCTATGCAGGCCGCTGGAGGCCAGGCCGATGATGCTGTCGCCGACGCCGATTCCCGATCCGTCGATGATTCTATCGCTATTCACGACGCCGACACAAAATCCCGCCAGATCATATTCACCCTCCGGGTAAAAACCGGGCATTTCCGCCGTTTCCCCGCCGATGAGGGCGCAACCGGCGTCGAGGCATCCCTGGACAATTCCCCGGACGATGTCGATTCCCGTCTCGATGCCGATCTTGCCCGTCGCCAGGTAATCGAGGAAGAACAAGGGCTCCGCTCCCTGGACGATAACATCGTTGACACACATAGCCACCAGATCGATGCCGATGGTGTCATGACGATTCATCATCTGAGCGATCTTGAGTTTGGTCCCTACTCCGTCGGTGGACGAGACGAGGACGGGATCGGGGGTCCGGTTTAGATCGAGATGAAAAAGACCTCCGAAACCGCCGATCCGGCCCATAACCTCTTTACGGGCGGTGCCGCTTACGAGCGGTTTGATTCTCTCCACAAATAGATTGGCCTGATCGATATCCACGCCGGCCTGCCGATAGGTTGTTGTCATCATTATCATCCTTTAGTGATTAGTGATCTTGACTGCATGGAAAGCGAAGCTTAATGTTCATAAAGCGAGACCTTTGAAAAATGGTTTCGCCGCGGCTCAGAAATCTTTTTCGCCTCTGAATGGGTATCGTATAAACCTTATTCATTACCAAGCGTTAAGTTCAATCACGCAACGGCGAAAAACATTTGATTCGCCGCTTGCGAACCATTTTTCCGCAGTTATGCAAAGCTCTCAAAGCGAAGCTTAATGCTCATAAATGGAAAAATTGTCAACCGGGCTGGTTAGCGATTCCATAGCTTAATAAGTCGCTAAAGTCAATTGATGCCTGCTTGCCAACGGGAATTTGTTTTGACAAATGTACGCCGCTATTATAAAAACGCAAAAAATCAAATTCGGGATGTCCGGCCATGAAGACAATTACATTGGGAGTGATAGGATTCGGAACCATCGGCTCCGGGGTGGTAAAATTGTTGCGGGAAAGCGGCGACATTATCGAAAAGCGTCTCGGCGCAAAGATATATCTGAAGAAAATCGCTGATCTGGACATAACTACGCCCCGAGTGGTTTCCTTACCTCCGGAGCTCATGACCACCGAGGCGGCGCAGATTCTCGATGATCCGGATATCGATATCGTCATCGAACTTATGGGCGGTTATGAACCGGCGCGTTCCTTCATCCTCACGGCCCTAAAAAAAGGGAAGCATGTCGTAACCGCCAACAAGGCCCTCCTGGCCACCTACGGCAATGAGGTGTTCCAGACTGCTGACCGCAATAATGTGGATATCCGTTTCGAGGCCAGCGTCGGCGGGACGATACCCATCATCAAGACCCTCAAGGAATCGCTGGTCGGGAACCGGATCGATTCCTTCATGGCGATCATGAACGGGACATCCAACTATATCCTCTCGAAGATGACAGATGAAGAAAAACCCTTCGATGTCGTCCTGAAAGAGGCGCAGGCGCTGGGTTTTGCCGAAGCGGATCCGACTTTCGACATCGAGGGCATAGATACGGCTCACAAACTGGCGATCGCCCTTTCCCTGGCCTACGGGAAGCGGGTGGACATCGGCGATATCCATCGGGAGGGAATATCGGGGATCAGCATGCAAGACATAGATTTTGCAAGGGAATTCGGATATCGAATTAAACTGCTGGCCTTGGCGTTCGCCCGCGGGGAATGGGTAGAGGCGCGAATTCATCCCACGATGATTCCAGTTGATGCGATGCTGGCCAATGTAAACAGTAATTTCAACGCCTTTCATATTATCGGCAGTTCATCCGGACCGGTATTCCTCTATGGTCAGGGGGCGGGTATGATGCCTACGGCCAGTGCGGTAATAAGCGACATCATCGACATCGCCCGAGGGATGCTCCACGGGGTAAGTCGCCTCGTTCCCTACCGTACCCTGGGCGAAGACATAATCGACGACATCCGGCTCATCCCCTTTCCGGAGATCAGAACGAACTATTATTTCCGTTTTATGGCCGCCGACAAGGCCGGTGTGCTGTCAAAGATAAGTGGCATCCTTGGAGAAATGAACATCAGCATTGCCTCGGTCATCCAGAAGGGTAGGAAGAAGGATGGAGCGGTGCCGGTCGTAATGACGACGCACAAGGCCAGGGAGCGGGACGTTCGGGAGGCCTTGGCAAAGATAGACCGTCTGGATGTGGTCCATGAACCTACCGCGTTGATACGCATCGAGGATGAGAGGTTATGATGAAGTACATCGTCTTGCTTGGTGACGGCATGGCCGACTATCCCCTGGATCGGCTGGGAGGCAAGACCCCTCTGGAGGCGGCACGGACCCCGCACATGGATTTTTTGGCCCGTGAGGGGATCCTGGGCCTGGTGGACACCATCCCCCAAGGCTTCAAGGCGGGAAGCGACGTGGCCAATCTTTCCGTCCTCGGTTATGACCCCGCTACCTGTTATTCGGGACGCGGGCCCCTGGAGGCAGCAAATATGGGCGTCGCCCTCGGACCCCGGGACATTGCCTTCCGCTGTAATCTAATTACCCTTGGGGATGGCGGTGATCCGACCATGGACGATTTCACCGCCGGTCATATCACCAGCGTAGAGGCGGCGGAGATCATCGCCTCCCTACACGATGCCCTGGGAAATGACGAGTTCCAGTTCTTTCCGGGGGTAAGTTATCGCCATCTCTTCGTCTGGCGCAATGGTGTTGCGGAAATGCAGACCACGCCGCCCCACGACATCACCGGACAAAAGACCAACACTTACCTGCCTGTAGGACCGGGTAGCCGGACCGCCGTTGACATGATGAGGCTGGCTAAAGACATCTTGGCGTCCCATCCGGTTAACGAGGCCCGAAAGCGGGAGGGAAAGCAACCGGCCAATGCCGTCTGGCTGTGGGGTCAAGGCCGGGCGCCGCAAATGGTAAAGCTTACGGATCGATACGGATTCCGGGGCGGCGTGATCTCCGCGGTAGATCTCCTCAACGGCATCGGAGTCTATGCCGGTCTCCAGCCGTTGCGAGTGGAAGGGGCCACCGGCTATACCAATACCAATTACCGCGGCAAGGCGGAGCGAGCACTGGTGGCGCTACAGGATCTGGATTTTGTTTTTGTCCATGTGGAGGCGCCGGATGAGATGGGACACGAGGGAAATCTACCCGGTAAAATCAAGGCTATCGAGGATTTCGACAACCTGGTGGTAGGAACGGTCCTCAAGGGGATGCCCGGCTTCGGCGCGGTGCGCATCCTGGTCCTGAGCGATCATCCCACCCCAATCAGCATCCGTACACATGCCGCCGATCCCAGCCCCTTTGCCGCATATTCAACCGTTGAAAACGAAAACCGGTCTTCCGGCCGGAGCTACGGAGAGGCAACGGCCCGTAAAGCCGGCCGGCTGGTAACCCCCGGCAGCGATCTCATGGATCTATTCATCTCGCCAGGAAGGCCATTCTTTGATAAACCGCACTAAGATCCGGGTAATCTACGCCGATACCGATGCCATGGGCATCGTCTATCATACGAACTACATAAAGTGGTTCGAGGTGGGGAGAACGGAACTGTTCCGCGACTTGGGCATCGTCTATGCGGAATGGGCCGCGGAGGGTATCAGTCTCCCCCTCACCCGGGCGTACTGCCATTATCTGCTCCCGGCCCGCTACGATGACATGGTCTGGGTGGAGACGGAACTCGCATACCTGAAGCGGGCGAGCCTCAAATTTCGAAACATAATACGCAATGAAGAAAAAAAGCAGATCCTCGCGACGGGATATACCGTCCATGCCTGCCTGAACCGGGAAGGCAAGATCAGCCGCATCCCGAAGAAAATGGCGGTCATGATCATCAGAGGTATACAAACTTAAAAAAGGGGAGGAATATGGCAAGCAAGACTAATCAGCAGGAGATACTGGCGCCGGACAAATTTCAGGTATTTCTTGAAACATCGAGAGATTTCATCTTGACTCACAAAACGAACATAGTGGTGGGGACAACGGTCGTGATATTGATCATCGCCATGGTTGCCGGCTGGGCCTACTGGCGGCAGGCCGAGGAGACCATGGCCACTAATTTCTACAATCAGGCCGTCCTGACCAATTCCCGCCTGGCCGTGATGAACCAGGATGTAGCGGCCGCCGTTAAGCCGTTTCAGGAAGTGACGGCCAAGTATCCCGGCAGCAAGGCCGCCATTCTTTCTCAGTACCGGATCGGCAATGCTTATCTGAACGCCGGCAGGAACGATGAGGCGATAATGTCCTTCCAGGCATATCTGCAGGGGAAAAGCGGTGATAACGAGTTGACTGCCCTTGCCTACAACGGCCTCGGCTACAGTTATGAGGCCAAGGGAGATTTCAAACTCGCCTTGAACAACTATGAGAAGGCCCTGCAATCCCGAGCGGGTGGACCTTTCGGCGGCGATATCCTGGCCGGTATGGCCCGGTGTTACGAGGGAATGCAGAACAAGGACAAGGCCAGGGAATATTACCGGCAGGCCATGGAGAAGGTTCAGGATCCCACGCTGAAAATGCTGATCGGCCGGAGATTGGCAATGCTGGGTTAATCGAAAATGGGAGAGGGAGATAGGGGATGATATGAAAGTATTGATGTCGGGAAATGAGGCCATCGCCAGAGGTGCTTATGAATGCGGAGCGAGGTTCGGCGCCGGTTATCCCGGGACGCCGAGTACTGAGATTCTCGAGGAATTCTCCAAATACGAAGGTGTGTACGCCGAATGGGCCCCCAATGAAAAGGTTGCCCTGGAGGTGGGAATCGGGGCGGCCTTGGCTGGGGCGAAGGCATTGGTCACCATGAAACACGTTGGAGTGAATGTGGCCGCCGATCCACTTTTTACGGTGAGCTACACTGGGACCAACGGAGCGTTGGTCATCGTATCCGCCGACGATCCCTCCCTGCACAGTTCCCAGAACGAGCAGGACAACCGCAATTACGCGAAGTTCGCAAAGCTGCCCATGCTGGAGCCGGCGGACAGCGCCGAGGCGGTGAGGTTCGTCAAGATCGCCTTTGAAATTAGCGCAGCTTTCGATACCCCGGTATTTCTCCGCTCCACCACCCGGGTGTCCCATTCCAAGTCCGTCGTCGTTACCGAAGCACCCGTTCCCTATGAGGATCGAACGGAGTTGCGGATCAACCCCTCAAAGTACGTCATGGTCCCCGCCATGGCCCGGATCAGAAGGGTGGAGGTTGAAAAACGCCTCCAGGCTCTAAGGGAATTCGCCGAGAACTTTCCCGAAAACAGGATGGAGATCAACAACAATGCCGAGGTGGGGATCATTACGGCGGGAATGCCTTATAACTATGCCAAGGATGTCCTGCCGGACTGCTCATATTTAAAGCTTGGCCTCGTCCATCCGCTGCCGGAAAAGCTGATCCGAAAATTTGCCTCTCGAGTTAAAAGGCTCCATGTTATCGAAGAACTGGATCCTTTCCTGGAAGAACAGATCCGGGCCATGGGCATCGAAGTGACGGGCAAGAAAATCTTCCCCTATACCAATGAATTTGATCCCGGAGTCATCGCCGGGGCGTTGATGAAGAAAACCGGCAACGCGGTAGAGCTGCCGGAGGTAGCTATTCCTCCCCGGCCGCCGAATCTCTGCCCTGGTTGCCCCCATCGGGGCCTTTTCCATGTTCTGGGGAAGATGAAGACAACATTCGTCGCCGGAGATATCGGCTGTTACACCCTTTCGTTCATGAAACCCCTGGAAGGGCTTCACTCCTGTATCTGCATGGGGGCCAGCATCGGGATGGCCCACGGGATGAGCAAGGCTTTGGGGGAAAAGGGGAAGGGAAAGGTCGTGGGGGTGATCGGAGACTCCACGTTTATCCATTCCGGGATCACCCCCCTGTTGAATCTGGCCTATAATCAAGGCGAAGCGGTCATTGTAATCTGCGACAACCGGACCACGGCCATGACGGGGATGCAGGAACATCCCGCCACCGGCTACACCCTCCAGGGGATAAAGGCCAAAGAGATGGATTTTCAAGCCTTGGCCACGGTCCTCGGTATCGACAGCGTCCGGGTCATCGATCCCTACGACCTGAAAAACACCCGGATCGTCATGAAGGAGGAACTCTCCAGAAGCGGGTCGTCACTGGTCGTTTCCCGACGTTCCTGCGTACTCTTCAAACGCCGGTACACGGAAACGCGCAAGCCACTCCGGGTTAATGTGAACAAATGCATAGGTTGCCGGAATTGTCTCGATCTGGGCTGCCCGCCCATCGCATGGCGGAGCTTCAAGGATCAACCGGCGAACGCGATCATTAAAAACGCCAAAAAGCAGGAAGGAAATTCATATATCGATGCCGATTTATGCACGGGTTGCACGCTCTGCCGCCAGGTTTGCAAAGTAGGGGCCATAGAGGAGGTGGAATGATTCATGGACAAAAATGACACACAAGCGACCAATAATATAACCGGCCGGGTAAGGAGCGTCCTGATGGCAGGAGTGGGCGGTCAGGGTATTCTCCGTGCCAGCGACATCCTGTGTCGGGTCATCATGGAGGCCGGACTGGATGTAAAAAAGAGTGAGGTTCACGGGATGGCCCAGCGCGGGGGATGTGTTACCAGTCATGTGCGCTACGGGCAAAAGGTATATTCCCCCATCGAACGCAAGGGGAACGTGGACATCCTCCTGGCCTTCGAGAAGCTCGAAGCGCTGCGGTACCTCGACTATCTCAAGCACGCGGGAAGGATCATCGTCAACGAAGCGGAAATCTATCCCCCGGCGGTCAATCTCGGGGCAATGACCTACCCGGAAAATGCCGTTGACCTTGTCCGTCATGCCTTTTCCACCGTGATGGTTGTCAAAGGCCGTGAACTGGCCGCGGCGTCTGGAAATATCCGCACGGAAAACACGGTTCTCCTCGGCGCACTGTCCCAATGGCTCGATTTCGATATTGCCATCTGGGAGAGAGTCCTTAAGGAGGCTTTTCATCCCAAGGCTCTGGACGCAAATCTTCAGGCCTTTCATTTGGGACGGGATTATCGGGAAGGGTAGGGCGCCGTTCTGGAAGAAAGGCAATCGTCCACATACCAGCAAAGCTGGTTAATGTTTACAAACCATCCTGCCATTTAGTGATATATAATGGCAAAGCTCATTTATGTTCACGAATATAAGGTCAAATCTTGACAACCCGGCCTTCGTTGGTAAGTTACCGATAATAAATGTCCAGTGGGGAAAGTAAAGAATGGCAGAAGATTATTATAAGTTGTTGGGTGTGGAAAAGAAGGCGAGTGCCGAAGAAATCAAAAAGGCCTATCGAAAACTGGCTTTCAAGTGGCATCCCGACCGGAATCCGAACAAGGCACAGGCCGAGGAAAAATTCAAAAAGATCAGCGAGGCTTATGCTGTACTGAGCGATTCGGAAAAACGCCAGCAATACGACATGTATGGCTCCGCCGATCAGTTCCGGCAGAAATACACCCAGGAAGATATCTTTCGGAACTTTGATTTGAACGACCTGTTGCGTAGTTTCGGCTTTGATTTTACCGGAGGAGGGGGAAGAACAAAGAGCTTCTCTACCGGCAGCCGGCGCCGGGGCGGTTTTCAGCAGAATTATGATCCCTTTGCCGATCTGTTTGGTAGCGGAGGGCAATCATACGAACAAATGCCTCGTCAAGGGCAGGACCTTCAGTACAACCTCTCAATATCCTTAGAGGAATCCGTCCAGGGAGTGGAAAAGAAACTTGCCCTGCAGCGTGAGGACCGGGTCGATGAGATCAACGTGAAGATCCCGGCCGGCATCGGCGCCGGTAAAAAATTGCGGCTGGCGGGCAAAGGGGCTCCCGGATTTGACGGAGGAACGGCTGGCGACTTGTATCTCCACATCAACATTCTTCCCCATCCCCTGTTTGCCCGGGACGGCAATGACCTCTATGTTGAAAAAACGATCAGCTTTACTCAGGCCATACTTGGTACGACCATCGATGTGCCGACGATTGACGGTGGCACCAAAAGGTTGAAGATTCCACCGGGTACCCAGAACAACACCAAAATAAGGATGAAGGGTTACGGAATTCCCGGTCTGAAGGGTGGATTGAAGGGTGATCAGTATGTAAAGGTACACGTCATGGTTCCTAAGACCCTAACGGAGCGTCAGGGTAAGCTCATCCGGCAACTTGCTGAAGAAGGTCTGTAAACGAAATTTAATTTCCACACTTAATCTTATACCTTAAACAATCCTTTTAACAAATCATAAAATATATAGAATATTGTACTTTGAACGTTCAATTATAATGTCGCATAATATATGTTATGTAAACATTATGCCGAAATTTTTATTTTCCCCCATCCACCCAGTTTATCCTCCATAATAATGACTATGCCCTGCACCCCCGGTATGGCGGCCCCAGCCTCCAGGGCATTCTTGATGTCTTGGGTCCAGCGTACAAGATTACCGATCCGGGAAGCGGCGGCATCGGCCAGGGCCGCCGAGGACGAAAGGACACAAACCGCATCTGCCTTTCCGAAGCTCAATGAAGGGCCCACCGTTGCCGATGAGGTGCAGATTCCCAACGGCATGTCTTCCGGGGCGATCTCCAGGGTCACTTTTTCGCTCAAAGGGGACCGACCGGCAAAAATGGCTACCCGCCTTTCGGAGGTGGTATGCATGAAAATGTCGCCACCGTTTTCGATAATAATGTTCTTTGTATCCGCAAGCAATTCACGACCTACATATTCCGCCACTGCCCCGGCAACAGCCGCCATCGGCCCCACCCCGGCAATATTTGCTGCCGCCAGCATCGTCCGGACTATGGGGGGCGCCAGCGGATCGTTGGGCAGCGGTGTAAGAGAATGAAGAAAAACAGGATGCATTTTGATATATGACTCAAGATGATTCCGGTGCTTGAGGATAGATGTCCAGGCCTTCTCGGTAAGATCGGTGTCAGCGCTGATAAAGAGATCCGTTTCCCGCACCACAACCTGAAAGGTAAGCAAACCTGATGCGGTTACAGTTTGTCGGTAGGCGCGCTCTCGATATTCCATAAAAGCGAATGACTTATACCCTTTTATTTACTTTTGTATATTGTATGTATATGCGTAAAGTAAAGAAATAACTTTAACGATAAAAGGCGGACTGGGGGCCAAGGATAAGACGGGCGGCCTTTAAAAGTTCAGATGTCAAATGAAAGCGGCAGTCATTGCCCAGATAGACCACCGTTTCGCTCACCCCATTGAGCAGATGGATATATCCATCAGACGATCCTTTATATTTATTTGCCAAATACTTGATATTTAATATGTTGTTATCGTTAGAGAGAATCTGGGAATCGATGTAGAAGTGAACGGATGCATAGGGAGAGACATCCGGGGCATCCTGAATGAGCGTTATTTCATTGGCGATGATTTTTACATTTTCCTCCGAGACGTCCGTTAGTCCTTTTATCAAAAGCGGCTCATCGCTTTTTAAAAGCTCCCTTCCCTGCTGGTAAACATCGGCAAAACAGATTATGTTCATGGAACCATAAAGGTCCTCCAGGGTAACATAAGCCATGACATCCTTCCGTTTCGTCGTCAGTTCCTTAATGCCGCTGACGATCCCGGCGATGATCACGTCTTCTTTATCACGCCGTTCTGACAGGTTTTCCGAGTTGGCATTGGTGACGAAGCTCAGCTTTTCCTGGAAACGCAGGAGAGGATGACCGGTAATATAAAAGCCCAGCGCCTCTTTTTCATACATAAGCAGTTCCTTGTGATCCCATTCCCCCAGATCTGGAATCTCCTCGTCGCGAGAGGCGGATCTGCCCTGCCCCGCCGCCTCCAGGCCGTCCAATAGACTCGCCTGGCTGCTGGACTTCGCTTTGCGAAGTTTCTGAGCCGTATTCATTATCTCTTCAAACGCCTCGAAAAGGGTTCGACGCTTGTGGCCAAGGGAGTCGAAAGCCCCGCATTTTATTAGACTTTCGATGACCCGCTTGTTGACCTTTCTCAGATCGACGCGCCGGCTGAAATCATGGAAGGATTTAAATTTTCCCCCTTTGAGCCGTGCCTCCAGAATCGTCTCCACGGCGCCGAGGCCCACGTTCTTAACCGCCGCCAGGCCAAAGCGGATATTGCTGCCGGGAACGGTAAAATCACTCCGGGATTCATTGATGTCCGGGGGCAGAACACTGATGCCCATCTCCTTGCAACTATTGATATGGCGGATGATCTTGTCACGGTTATCCTTCTCGCTCGTCAGCAGCGCCGCCATGAATTCCTCGGGATAGTGAGCCTTAAGGTAGGCCGTCTGATATGAGACGATGGCATAGGCGGTGCTGTGGGATTTATTGAATCCATATTTGGCGAATTCCTTCATCTGCTCCCAGATGCGGACCGCCTTTTCCTCCGGGATACGGTTTTGCTTGGCCCCGGAGATAAATTTGGGCATCTCCTTTTCCATTTCCTGATCTTTTTTCTTGCTCATCACCTTCCGAAGCGTGTCCGCTTCGGCCATGGTATAGCGGCCGATAGCACTGGCAATCTGCATGACCTGTTCCTGATAGAGGATAATCCCGTAAGTTTCATTCAGAATATCCTTAAGTTCAGGGATTACATAGCTGATCGGCGTTTTGCCCAGCTTCCGGGCGATGAAGTCGGGGACCATATTCATAGGGCCGGGCCGGTACAGGGCGATCAGGGCAATGACGTCCTCGATGCAGTCAGGTTTCATGCCGACAAGGATTTCCCGCATGCCCGAGCTTTCCAACTGGAATATCCCATCGGTGTTGCCCCGCTGCAGAAGTTCATATGTTTTTTCATCGTCCAGAGACAAGGAATCGATATCTATATCCATCCCTTTGTTCTCTCTGACGAGTTGCAGGGTGTTTTTGATAACCGTCAGGGTTTTCAAGCCGAGAAAATCGAATTTAGTCAGGCCGACGGTCTGGATATCGTTCATTGAGAACTGGGTGGTCACCCCCTCGTCCTTAGGCCCCTTATAGAGGGGCACGCGGTTGTCCAGGGGGACGTCGGAGATGACAACGCCGGCGGCATGGGTGGAGGAATGGCGGTTCAACCCTTCCAGGGACTGGGAATAGGTCAGCAGTTTCTGGATGCGCTCGTTCTTTTTTGCCTCTTCCTGAAGACGAGGCTCCATTTTCAGGGCGTCGGCGAGGGTGATGTTCAGGACGTTGGGAACGAGCTTGGCTATGGCGTCCACCTCACTATAGGGGATGTTCATGGCCCGGCCAACATCCCTGATCACCGCCTTGGCCAGCATTTTGCCGAAGGTGATAATCTGCGCCACATTATCCCGGCCGTATTTTTCCGTTACGTAACGGATTATCTCATCCCGGCGTTCCTGACAGAAATCGATGTCGATATCGGGCATGCTCTTCCGATCGGGATTGAGGAATCTCTCGAAGAAAAGTCCATAGCGGATGGGATCGACCTTCGTGATTCCGATAGCGTAGGCGACCAGGCTCCCGGCCGCCGAACCCCGGCCCGGACCAACGGGAATGCCGTTTTTTTTGGCGTAGTTCACGAAATCCGCAACGATGAGAAAGTAACCGGCAAAGCCCATGTTTTTAATCATGACCAGTTCTTCGTGGAGGCGCTTTCCGTATTTGCGGACCGTTTCTTCATCACCGGTGGGATTAATTACCGGCAGCAGCCGGGCAAGTCCCTCTTTGGACAGAGCGGTTAGATGCTCATCAAGGCTAAGCTCGCCGTCAAGATGGTATCGGGGAAGATAGAATTGCCCGAATTCCAAAGACAGGTTGCACTTTTCCGCAACAATGACTGTATTGGACAGCGCTTCAGAACAGTAGGAAAAAAGTTCCTGCATCTCCGCGGGGGAGCGGAAATAAAACTGATCCGTCTTGAACCGCATCCGATCCTGGTCCTCGATCGTCTTTCCCGTCTGAATGCACAGGAGAATCTCATGAGCCTCGGCATCCGCCCGGTTTAAATAATGGCAGTCGTTGGTTGCCACCAGGGGCAGCGACAACTTCTTGCTGATTTCCATCAGTCCTATGTTGGCGGTTCTCTGTTCCGGGATGCCGTTTTCCATGATTTCCAGATAGAAATTTTCCGGTCCGAAAAGGTCCCGGTACTCCTCGGCGGCCCTAAGGGCGGCGTCCATGTCCTGTTTGACGATGTGGGCGGCTATTTCCCCATGGAGGCAGGCACTCAGGCCGATGAGTCCATCGTGATGGGCGGCGAGCAGTTCTTTGTCAATCCTGGGCCGGTAATAATAACCTTCCCGGTAGCTGTCCGAGGACAACTTTAGTAGATTATTGTAACCATTCATGTTTTTTACGAGCAATACCAGATGCCGGGAATTTTCGCCGCTGCCGGGCGCATTTTTGTCGGTGCGCCGACCGGGAGCGACATACATCTCGCTGCCAATGATGGGCTTTATTCCGTGACGATAGGACTGCTGATAGAAGTCGATGGCCCCGAAGACATTGCCGTGATCCGTCATGGCAACGGCGGGCATCTGATATTCCTTGGCCCGTTTCAGCAGATCCTCGATGCGGATTGTACCGTCCAGGAGGCTGTACTGGGTGTGGACATGCAGGTGGACGAACGGGGCGTGTTTCATAGTCAATCCAACCAGTAGTTGGGCGCCTCCTTCGTTATGATCACATCGTGTACATGGCTCTCCCGGAGTCCGGCGGAGGTGATTCTCACGAACCTCGCCTTTTCATGCATCTCAGGAATTGTCCGGCAGCCCAGGTAGCCCATGCCGGCCTTGAGCCCCCCGATCAACTGGTAGATGCTCGCCGACAGAGAGCCCCGGAATGGGACCCGTCCCTCGATTCCTTCCGGTACGAGCTTCAAATTACTTTCCATGTCATCCTGATAGTAGCGGTCCCGGCTTCCCGATTTCATCGCCTCGATGGAGCCCATGCCCCGATATACCTTGTAGCTACGGCCTTGGAAGAGGATCGTTTCGCCGGGGCTCTCCTCCGTGCCGGCGAAGAGTCCGCCGATCATCACCGTATGGGCGCCGGCGGCCAGGGCCTTGGCGATATCCCCGGAGAATTTGATCCCTCCGTCGGCGACCACGGGGATGCCCCGGCGGGAGCAAACCTTGAAAGTTTCGCGAATCGCCGTCATTTGAGGTACCCCTACCCCGGCCACCACCCGGGTCGTACAGATGGAGCCCGGACCGACGCCCACTTTCACGGCGTCAACACCGGCGTCGATGAGGGCTTCCGCCCCTTCCGCCGTGGCTACGTTGCCGGCAATGAGTTCACATTTGGGGAAATTTCGCTTCGTGTCCCGGATCGCGAGGAGGACGCCCCGGGAATGGCCGTGGGAGGTGTCGATGACAATCGCGTCCACACCGGCGGCAATAAGGGCCTGAATCCGTTCTTCCCGGTCGAGAATCCCCACCGCGGCCCCGACGCGGAGACGCCCTAGGGAATCCTTGCTGGCATTGGGATATTTACGTATTTTTTCAATATCTTTGATCGTTATGAGGCCTTTGAGATTGTACTCATCGTCCACGACAAGGAGTTTCTCAATGCGATGCTTGTGGAGGAGCTTCTTGGATTCTTCGAGGGAAATAGTGGAGGTCACCGTCACCAAATTGTCTTTTGTCATGACATTGGCCACCGGCTGTTCGAGATCGGTTTCAAAACGCAGATCACGATTGGTAAGGATGCCCACAAGTCTTGTGCCTTTTACGACCGGCACACCGGAAATCCGGTATTCCGTCATGAGATGGAGGGCCTCCTGCACCTTCTGCTCCGGGGCAATGGTGATCGGATCGACGATCATGCCGCTCTCCGATTTCTTGACTTTGTCCACCTCGATTACCTGGCGATCGATGCTCATGTTGCGATGGATTATTCCTATCCCCCCCTCCTGGGCCATGCAGATGGCCGTCTTGGATTCGGTAACCGTGTCCATGGCGGCGCTGAGGATAGGAATCCGCAGGATGATGTTGTTGGTAAGATGCGTGGCAGTATCCACGTCTTTAGGCAATATGGACGATTCGGCGGGGACGAGGAGCAAATCGTCGAAAGTAAGGGCTTCACCGACGTTATCGGTCAGCATGTGAATACCTCCATTAATTTTATTCTTATTTAGAGACCTTTGAAAAATGGCTTCGCCGCGGCTCAGAAATCTTTTTCGCCTCTGAATGAATAACGTATAAACCTTATTCATTGCCAAGCGTTAAGTTCAATCACGCAATGGCGAAAAACATTTGATTCGCCGCTTGCGAACCATTTTTCCGCAGTTATGCAAAGCTCTCATTTATAAGATGTCTCTTCAGGACTTCGTATCGAGATCGTAAATCCGGCCGTTGACGGGAAGGTAAAAAGCGTTTCTCCCGTCATCATACTCGACATGCTCGGCAAGCTGATAGTAGGCTGCCCGGGTGAAACGCGCCGGAAAGGACCTGCCTCGCACCTGGCAATAGAGGATATTTTCCGGTCCGATATGCAGCGTTTCCGGATCGAGATCCTCTGCCGTATCATCGCATAGATAGATGCGGAAGTTATTTACGGCCCCGTTTCCATCCAGTTGCGGGTAAACGGCCTTGATGAAATAGGCCGTGTCTTCCGCTTCTACATAACAGCGGTCATTGGGCAATTCGATGACATACCTGCCCATAGCGTCCAGGCGGAGATGTTGGTAAAAATAATTAACGAATTCCCGCCGGAACATCTCGGCGCCTTGATAATACCATACGCCTTCCTTGTCGATCCTGATCTGGCAAGGGGGGCTGTTTACATCTTCGTTCAAAATTGTCCTCTTGTCCTCGCGTTTCAAATAGTATTTCTACTGTCCAGCAATATTGTGACCGGCCCGTCATTGACCGACACTATCTTCATCATGGCCTGAAATTCCCCGGTTCCGATCTCTTTTACCCGGCCCGCCGCCGCCGCAACGAAATAATCGTAAAGTCCTTTGGCCTTTTCCGGTTCCTCGGAACGGTAAAAGGATGGCCTTCTTCCCTTGCGGCAGTCACCAAGCAGAGTAAACTGTGAAATGATCATCAATTCACCCTCGATGTCGGTGAGAGAAAGATTCATCTTGCCATCTATGTCTTCGAATATTCGCAAGTGGATGATTTTATCGACCAGATAATCGGCGTCATTGGCTCCATCTCCTTTTTCGACCCCGAGAAAGGTTATCAGTCCCCTGCCGGTCCGGGAGATTTCCCTGCCTCCGACGGCGACGGCGGCCTGCTCTACCCTCTGGACAACTGCCCGCATCTATGTTCCGTCCCGATCTTTAATGGCGGGGGATGTTAACAGCAATCCGTCCTGTCTTCAAGCATTTTATTCCGGAACGAAAGATAGCCCAGCCCGGCTATATTGACGACATCGGGAAAAGACCATATACATAGAAAGACCCATTGCCACCAGGTATCTTTTCTGCTATGCCGCCTTTACATGAAACCCTCTGTCCTGCTGGTTAATCCCTGGATTTACGACTTCGCCGCATATGATTACTGGATGAAGCCGTTGGGACTGATGTATATGGCGTCCTACCTCAGGGAAAACGGCCTGGAGGTTAGGTTGGTCGATTGCCTGGACGGCTATGCGACGCAAGCGGCATCGATGGCCGTGACGCCGCGCCGCCCTCCCCGGCGGAAACCGGGAGGCCACGGCAAATTTCTCAGGCAACGGATTGTTGCACCCCCGGCTCTGGACATGATTACCCGGCCTTACCATCGTTACGGAATCGATCCGGAGATATTTACCGCGATGGTCAGATCCGTGGAGAAGCCCCGGGCAATCCTGGCGACATCCATGATGACCTACTGGTATCCCGGCGTCATTGACGCCATCAGCATTCTCAAGGAAATCTTTCCGGAAATCCCGGTGATCCTGGGGGGGATCTATACCACCCTTTGTCCGGAGCATGCCCGGGCTCACACCGGCGCCGATTACGTCTTGGCCGGGGCCGGTGAAGGGTATGTGGATTTAATTCTCGAAAAGATCATGGGGCTTTCTTTGTCCTATCGACCGGATTCAAAAAATTTGGATGCCCTCCCCTATCCAGCCTGGGATCTTCTTTCCCATCCCGATCAACTTCCCGTCCTCACCTCCCGGGGCTGCCCCTGCCGCTGTCCATACTGCGCCACGAAGATACTCAACAGGACGTTCCGGCGCCGGGACCCCCGGCGGGTGGTGGACGAAATAGCACATTGGCGGAAAACTTTGGGGGTTAAGAACTTTTCTTTTTATGACGATGCCCTACTCGTGCGTCCGGAAGAAATGGCGATTCCCCTGTTGAAAGATATCATTATCCGACATCTGGACACCGTTTTTCATTGTCCCAATGGCTTGCATCTATCCGAGATAACTCCATATATAGCTACACTTCTCTTCAGGGCCGGTTTCCGTACCCTCCGATTCGGGCTGGAAACGACGGATAGAGATAGACAGCGGGCCCTGGGAGGAAAGGTGGAAAATGTCCATTTCGAGCAGGCGACGGCGTATTTGCGGGAAGCAGGTTATGAAGCCGACGATATCGCCGTTTATCTCCTTTGCGGCCTTCCCGGTCAGTCCGCCGGGGAAATCAGGGAGAGCATTCGTTATGTCCGGTCTCATGACGCCCGGCCGATTCTGGCGGAATATTCCCCCATCCCCGGTACGGCGCTGTGGGATGCCGCCCGCCAGTCCTCCCCCTATCCCCTTGCTGAAGAACCCCTGTTCCATAACAATTCCCTTCTCCCATGCGCCCATCCCACCCTGACCACCCTGGAGTATCATGCAATGAAGCGCCTAAGCCGCGGCAATTAAAATAATCCATACATTTTTAAGGAAAAGGGAGATCTTTTCTTGCGCCTTGATTATCCGCGCCGAAAAGGTTAAGATAGTGCCCATGAAAAAGGACCAATTCATCGGATCGTGGTTTTGGTGGTGTAAGCTCCTGGCCATCGGCGGCGCATCGCTGCTCCTTCTTCTCTGGGGGATAAGCGCCCTCTACAACGCATATTTTCTGAAGAACCCGCAGGAGTTCATCATGATCTTCTTTTCCGCCTCCTTCATGATTCTCTTGGGGATCACCGGGCTGATCTATCCCGCCTGTCGCATCCATGCCTATTTTAAAAATGATTCCTTTTAAAAATTTACGGGAGTATATAGCAAAACGGCTTGGCCTCGTTTTCGTATTATACTTTTTTGTGACGCTTTTTTGCCCGACTTCAGTCTCCGGTGCGGATCCCGATGACGCACTGGTGAAGCGGGTGGAATCGTTCACCTTGAAGAACGGGATTAGGGTCCTGATTCTGGAACGTCATTTCAGTCCCACGGCCTCATTCTATATCCGCTTTCGGGCGGGAGCGGCGGAGGAGCGGGAGGGAAAAACCGGGCTGGCTCACCTTCTCGAACATATGATGTTCAAGGGGACAAAGACCATCGGGGGAATCAGTTCGGCCCGGGAAGGGAAGCTGCTCCGGGAGATCGGCAAGACCGGCGAAGCTCTCGACCGGGAAAGGACCAAGGGCGAACGGAAAGACGGACAAAGGATCAAAGCCCTGGAGAATAAACTGGCGGCGCTGCAGAAGGAACATCGACGCTGGTACCGTTCCAACGAAATCGACCGCCTCTATGCCGAGGCCGGAGCCGTAAACATCAACGCCTCCACCAGTCAGGACATGATTACCTATCATGTCAGTCTGCCGGCCAACAAGGCTGAACTATGGGCGAGGATCGAGGCGGATCGTCTCGCCAACTATGTCTTGCGGGAATTCTATCAGGAAAGGGAAGTAGTGCAGGAAGAACGGCGGCAGCGCATAGACGCCGATCCCGACGGATTGCTGTTCGAGCGGTTCGCGTCAGCGGCATTCATGGTCCATCCCTACCGTCGCCCTGTCATTGGCTGGCCTGATGATATTGCCGGGCTCGGCATGAAGGACGTGGAATCCTTTCACCGCCTGGCCAAGGCGCCGCGCAACATGGTGATTGCCATTGTGGGAGATGTCCGGATTAATGAGATGCGCCGGTTGCTCGACAAGTATTTTGGCGTACTTCCCGGGCTAACGGCGGTGTTTCCACCGGTTGCGACGGAGCCGTCTCCCCGGGGGGAAAGGCGGATCACGGTCCGTTTCGATGCCGGTGCGCGCATGATTATGGGCTTCCTCAAATCACCGCCGCCGAATCGGGTGGATTATGTGTTCGATGTTATCGAGGCCCTCCTCTCCAGGGATCGCTCCTCCCGCTTTTACCGGCAGCTTGTGGAAGCTCAGGGTCTGGCGGAAAGCGTCCAGGCAGTAAACGGCCTGCCTGGGAATCGCTACCCAAACCTTTTCTGTGTGTTCGCCTCGGTGCGCCATCCCCGTAAGATCGATGAACTGGCCGCGGCGGTGGAGAAGATGATCGACGAACTGGCCATAGATGCGGTACCGGCGGTGGAACTGGAAAAGGTCAAAAACCAGTTGCAGGTCGATTTCATCCGCCGACAGGATTCCAATGAAGGACTCGCCAGCCTGCTTTCCTATTACGAAGCCCTGCTGGGTGATTATCGCTATCTGGGCAATTATGGCAAGCAAATTGCGACTGTCACTGCCGACGAGATCATGGCGGCGGTCAGGAAGTATCTGAACCGGGACAACCGGACCGTGGCGATCATGACTAAGGATTGAAGAACCTTATGTTATTGCTGGTAAATATGCACTGTAAACGAAAGGGGGGCTCTGCTTACGACCGCCGGGCGGTAATGGACCAGGGACGGCGGCGGGAAAGCGGCAACTCCCTCCGGTTTGCCCTGTCCGCACTATTCCTTGCCGCCATGATCTTTACGGCTGAAACATCAGTCTTTGCCGGCCCGCCCCTGTCCGATCCCAACCGTCTTTCCTATCCACCACTCCGGTTTTCTCCCCCGGTCCCCCAGCATTTCACTATAGAAAACGGCCTGGAGGTGTATTTCCTCGCAAGCCGGGAACTGCCGGTAGTGAAAGCTACCCTGCTGGTCAAATCAGGAGCCATGTACGATGAACAGGGCAAGGAAGGGACCGCGGAGCTGACGGCCGCCCTGATGCGGACGGGGGGTACGAAACAAATTTCGCCGCGGATTCTGGATGACACCCTGGCCTCCCTGGCGGCGACCATCGAACCATCCGCCAGGATGGAACAGATAGAGTGGTCATTTTTTTCCTTGCGAAAGGATTTCTCCCGGGTGTTGGATATCTTCCACCAGATCATGAGGACACCCCGGTTCGATCCGGAACGGCTGGGGCTTCTCAAAGAGCTGAAAAGCGAGGAAATTCGAAGGTTAAACGACGACCCGCAACAATGGGCCTTTAAGGAGTTTTTCCGCCACCTGTATCAGGGAAATCCTCGGGGAAGACTGCCAACGGTATCGACCCTGAAGGGTATAACACGGGACGACATAGAGAAGTGCCACCGTCTCCACTACACCCCTGACAACATGTTTCTGGCCATTTCCGGCGACATCGACCGAGAAGAGGTGGAGCGGATTGTCCGGGAGACTTTTGGCTCCTGGCCGGCCAAAAGCGGTCGGATAGCGGTACCGCCCCCACTCGCCTCCTTCCAGAAGGGAAAATATTACCTCATCAAGGATACTCCCCAAACAGTAACGGTCATCGGTCGTCCGGCGCCGACAAAGAATTCGCCGGATTTTTTCGCCTTCGATGTGGTGGACCATATTTTAGGCAGCGGTGGTTTCCGTTCCCGTATATTCCAGCAGGTGCGCACCGATCGAGGCTTGGCCTATGCCACCGGAAGTTTCTACCGGGCCAGGGAGGATTATGGGGTCTTCGGGGCCTATGCCCTAACCAAAACCTCCGCCGCCGGGGAGGCCTTGACTGTAATTCAGTACCTCGTCCGGACTGCCCGCATGCACGGTCTTGCCGTAGAAGAGACGGCCAGGGCAAAGAGTTCCATCCTCAACAGTTTCCTTTTCTCTTTTGCTACACCCCATCAATTGGTACACCAGCAGGCATCACTAACTTTCGAAGGTCTTCCGGAGAATTTTCTCTGGCAATACCGGGACCGTATCGACCGTCTGACCGCGGCGGACATCAATCATGCCGCCGCCAGGTGGCTCGATTTCGACCAGGCCCTGATCTTTATGCTGGGTAACAGGGCGGGTTACGAAGAGATAAAAAAAATGCATCCTGATTTTAAAATTATAAAGGTGAGTTATGATTGATGAAAAAGCGTTCCTCCGGGTGGCAGGCCGCATCGACGCCTACCGGCAGGAAATGATAGACCTGCAGATTGCCCTAACCGCCGTACCGGCCATTGCCCCGGATAACGGCGGCGACGGCGAAACCGCCAAGGCGGAGTTGCTCCTCGAATACCTGTCGCACCGGCGTATTGGTGAAATCGAGGTGGTTAATGCCCCGGACCCCCGTGTTTCATCGGGGGGACGACCCAACATCATTATCCGGCGGGCTGGCGACGATGCCGCGCGCCATACCTGGATCATCAGCCATCTTGATGTGGTTCCCCCAGGGGAAGCGGGTCTATGGGATGTGGACCCTTATGAAGCCTATGTGCGGGACGGCCGACTCTACGGACGGGGAACGGTGGACAACCAGCAGGATCTGGTCGCCTCTCTCTTCGCCTTTCGGGCGTGTTGCGAAGAAGCCATGCCGACATATCGCGCCCCCGGCTTGATCTTTGTCGCCGATGAGGAAACGGCCAGCCATTACGGCCTGGATTACCTTTTGAAACATCCCCGGAATCCCTGCCAAAAGACGGACCTGATCTGCGTGCCCGACTCGGGCAATGAAGCAGGTGATTTGATCGAGGTTGCCGAGAAGAGTATCCTCTGGGTTCGCTTTCGGACTTTGGGCAAGCAGTGCCACGGCAGCAAGCCCTACCTGGGAAAGAACGCCTTTCTGGCCGCATCACATCTGGCGGTCCGCTTGCACGACGCCCTGCCCCAGCGCTTTCCCGCGGTCGATCCCCTTTTCGACCCCCCGGAAAGCACCTTCGAGCCCACCCGCAAAGATGCCAACGTCCCGAATGTAAACACCATTCCCGGCGAAGACAACTTCTATATGGATTGCCGGATCCTCCCGGGACATGAACTGCAAACGATTAAAGAGGCCATGGCCGAAACGGCCCGGACCATCGAAAGGGAACTGGGGGTGACGATCGAGATCCTTCCCGTCCAGGAGGTACAGGCGCCGCCGGCTACGGATGCCCGCGCCCCCATCGTCATCGCCCTGCAGGAGGCGATATCGATGGTTTATGGGGTGCAGGCCCGGCCACGGGGGATCGGCGCCGGCACGGTGGCGGCCTACCTGCGCCGGCAAGATTATCAGGCGGCGGTCTGGTGCCGGACGACCCCGATGGCCCACCAGCCCAATGAGTTTTGCCTCATCGACGACATGGTAGGCAATGCCAAGGTCTTTGCCCATCTTTTCCTTCAAAGATGAGCCTTTTCTCGGGCAATGACGGCGGCATGAATAGCCACGAAAGGATATACTTAA
>Ga0302248_1000707_pt1 | contig 29769 bp, 31 predicted proteins | sample AAG_UR_Leu_MG_FD_193528 | JGI IMG/M metagenome (GOLD analysis project Ga0302248, IMG submission 193528) | Enriched activated sludge microbial communities from anaerobic digester in WTTP, New Holstein, Wisconsin, United States - AAG_UR_Leu | ecosystem: Engineered > Bioreactor > Anaerobic >...
GAAGTGCTGGCAGCATCCAGCACGATGAGGCAGAAGTGGGAGGACGAGGTCCGCAAGGTCGTCGCCAAGAATCCCGATCAGAAACCGCGCTGGTCCACCGTGTCCGATTTGGAAATCAAGCGCCTCTACGGTCCGGAAGACATCAAGGATATGGATTTCGAGAGAGACATCGGCTATCCCGGTCAATATCCTTATCTCCGGGGGAACCAGCCGACGGGGTATCGGGGAAAATACTGGACCTTTCGGATGTTTTCCGGCATGGGCGATGCGAAGACGACCAACGAACGCTGGCATCTGCTACTGAAAGAGGGGCAGACCGGGTTGAGTACGGCCTTCGATTTCCCCACGTTGATGGGCTACGACACGGACTCTCCCAAAGCCAGGGGGGAATGCGGGAAGTGCGGCGTCGCCATCGACACCCTGGAAGATTTCATGCAGTTGGTGGACGGGATTCCCATGGATCGGGTTACGACCTCCATGACGATCAATCCTCCGGCGACGGCCCTGTGGGCGATGTATTGCGCCGCGGCGGAGATCAAGGGGATTCCCCTGACGAAGATCGGCGGGACGATCCAGAACGACATGTTGAAAGAGTTCATCGCCCAGAAGACCCTGATGTGTCCGCCCGATCCTTCGGTCAAACTGATCAGCGACACCGTGGAATTCGGGACGAAATACGTCCCCCGGTGGAACACCATCAGCATCAGCGGGTACCATATCCGTGAGGCCGGGGCGACGGCGGTGCAGGAGTTGGCCTTCACCCTCCGGGACGGCATGGAGTACGTGGAAGACGTCATCCGCCGCAAAGGTCTGGATGTGGACGAGTTCGCCCCGCGGCTGTCCTTCTTCTTCAATTCCCACATCGATTTCTTCGAAGAGATCGCCAAGATGCGGGCGGCCCGGCGGATCTGGGCGAAGGCCATGCGGGAGCGTTACAAATCCAAGGATCCCCGTTCATGGTGGATGCGTTTCCATACCCAGACGGCGGGATGTTCCCTGACGGCGCAACAGCCTTACAACAACGTCATCCGGACGGCGACGGAGGCCCTGGCGGCCGTGTTGGGCGGGACCCAGTCGCTGCACACAAACTCCCTGGACGAAGTTCTCTGCCTGCCTTCGGATCACGCCGTGCAGATCGCCCTGCGGACCCAGCAGATCATCGCCGAGGAAACCGGAGTGGCCAACACCATCGATCCCCTGGCGGGTTCCTACTTTGTCGAGGCCCTGACCAACGAGATGGAAGAGAAGGCCTGGGAGTACATCCACAAGATCGACGAGATGGGCGGCATGGTGGCGGCCATCGAGAAGGGCTTCCCCCAGTTGGAGATCTCCGACGCCTCCTATCTCTTCCAGCGACAGGTCGATGCGGGCGAGAAGATCATGATCGGTATCAACAAGTACGTCTCCGCCGAGGCGACCCCCATCCCCCTGGTCGAGATCGACGATTCCGTGGAGCTTCAGCAGATCGAGCGCCTGAAAGCAGTGCGTCGTAAACGGGACAACAAGGCGGTGAAGAAGGCCCTGGACGACATCAAGAACGCCTGCAAGAAGGGTGACAATGTCATGCCCTATTGCATCGAGGCGGTGAAGAGCCTGGCTTCCGTTCAGGAGATCTGCGACGTATATCGGGAAGTTTACGGTGAATACCGGGATCCGGGATTGTACTAAGAGAACGACTTGAGGAGGGATATTCGCTATGGCAGAGAGAAAACTTCGTGTGATGGTAGCCAAACCCGGTCTGGACGGTCATGACCGCGGCGCCAGGGTTCTGGCCCGCTGTTTCCGAGATGCCGGCTTCGAGGTCATATACACCGGTTGTCATCAGACGCCGGAACAGATCGCATCCGCGGCAATCCAGGAAGATGTGGATGTGGTGGGGCTGAGTTGCCTGTCCGGTGCCCATCGGTATCTGTTCCCCGCGGTGGCCAAACTGCTCAAGGAGAAGGGTGCCGACGACATCACCGTCGTGGGCGGCGGCATCATTCCCGAGCAGGATTTTCAGATGCTCTATGACGCCGGCCTGAAGGCCATCTGGGTTCCCGGGGCAACCCTGGATAGTATCGTGGAATGGTTCCGAACGAATGTGCAACCAAGGGCTTGAAATCATGGAAAAAGTTAAGAAAATTCGAGGTGGAGACGTACGAACGGCCTCCCGCCTTATACGCAACCTGGAAGACGGTATCGATGAAGCGAGAACCACGATCAAACACATCTTTCCCCTGACCGGTAAGGCCCATGTCATCGGCATCACGGGTTCTCCGGGGGCGGGTAAGTCCACATTGGTGGACGGTTTGGTGGAGTCCTTCCGGAAGAAGGAGAAAACCGTGGGCGTCCTGGCGGTGGATCCGACGAGTCCGTTCACCGGCGGCGCCATTCTGGGCGACCGGATCCGTATGCAGCGCCATGCGGAGGATCCGGGGGTTTTCGTTCGTTCCCTGGCCACCCGCGGTGCCCTGGGCGGACTGGCCAAGGCTGTGGGTGATGCCATCCATATCCTGGATGTCATGGGCAAGGATGTAATTATCGTGGAAACCGTCGGGACCGGTCAGCAGGAAGTGGACATCATCAACCATTCCCATACGGTCATCGTGGTCCTGATTCCGGGGATGGGCGACGAGATCCAGGCCATCAAGGCGGGCATTATGGAGATCGCCGACATCTTCGTGATCAACAAGGCGGACCGGGAGGGATCCTCCAAACTGCGGCGGGAAATCATGGCCATGTTGGACATGGCACCGCCGGAGACCTTTGCGGCGGGCTGGCGTCCACCCATCATTCGGGTGGAAAACGCCTTCGAGCCGGAGGGATTCGGGAAAAGTCTCGAGGAGTTGTCGAGGACGATCATGAAGCACTACCAGCACTTGGTGGATCACGATCTGCTCGGTTCCCGCATCCGCCGGAAGGCGGTGGTGGAGCTTAACGAAGCCATCCGGAACAGTGTTCTGGAACCGGTCTTGAACCGCCTGGTAAAGGATGGCGAGATCGAGGGGATGATCCAGAAGCTCATCGACAAGGAAACGGATCCCTACACCCTTGCCGAAGATGTAGCGAAACGGTATCTGAAGGAATGCAGCACCTAAATTTGTTTTTTTAATCACAAAAACCCGGGATGACACGAGCATCCCGGGTTTTTGTTCTCAAGGCCAAGCATGTTAAGCAGGGGCCGAAAACGGTGAAAATTACCATACAGTGGCGGACTTTTTCATAAATGGGGGGGGACAACGGTGGCGGACAACCTTATCGAAGAGACCTTGGCGAAATTCAACCGGGGCATCGTCATGGTTATCACCGGCGACGGAAAGGGGAAGACAACCGCCGCTGTAGGCCAGGCCCTGCGGGCCTTGGGGCATGGGCGCAAGGTCTGCATGATCCAGTTCATGAAAGGGAGAAAATACGGTGAAGTGCTGGCCGCGGAAAAGGCGTTTCCTGATTTCACCATCCGTCAGAGCGGTCTGGACAGCTTCGTCATGCGGGACAACCCCGCACCCGTGGACATCGAGCTGGCCAGAGCGGGGCTGGATTTGTCCCGGCAGATTGTCGCTTCGGGGGACTACGATCTCGTCATCCTCGACGAGATAAATGTGGCCCTGAATTTCAAACTGATTCCCCTGCCCGAGGTAGTGGATCTGGTGGTTAACAAGCCGGCGGCGGTGGATCTCATCCTCACGGGTCGTTACGCCCCTCAGGAAATCGTTGATCTGGCCGACACGGTTAGTGAAATTAAGGAGATAAGGCATCACTACACCAGAGGAATCAAGGAACGGGCCGGCATGGAGTACTGATCGGCAGGCATGGGCAATCGGTCCCACTCCCGGGGAGGAGCTGCAGGCCCGCCTCGGGAGGCTCCGGGCGCTTATGGCCGCCCTGGAGATCGACGGCGCCCTGATCCTCGAGAACACCAATCTCTTCTATTTTTCCGGGGCCGTTCCCCAGGGAGGACTGTTTGTCCCCCTGGATGACGCACCGCTCTTGTTTGTCCGCAGAAACCCGGAACGCATCCGGCGGGACTCGGAGCTGAAGGCGGTCGTCCCCGTGTCTTCCTTGCAGGAGATACCGGAAGTTCTGTCCCGCTGCGGCGTTGGAAGGCTCCGCAGGCTCGGGATGGAGCTGGATGTCTTGCCGGTGAATCATTATCGGCGCTGGCGGGAGTCCCTGAACCCTGGAGAAATCGTCGATATCTGGCCGGCTGTCCGGCAGGTGCAGATGATCAAGTCCGCCTATGAAGTGGGCGTTGTCCGCCGGGCAGCCGACCTGGCGGATTATATGGTGGCGGTGGCCAAGGACAACCTCCGGGAAGGGATAATGGAGGTGGAACTGGCGGCCGTGATCGAGTGTGCAGCCCGAAAGCGGGGTCATCAGGGGCTGGTGCGGATGCGCGGTTTCAATCAGGAGGTATATTGGGGCCATCTGCTGTCCGGTCCGGAGGCGGCCAGCCTGACCTTCGTGGACAGCCCCACGGGGGGGATGGGCCTGAGTTCCGCCTCGCCGCAAGGCTCGGGGTTTCGGAGGATCGGCCGTCATGAGCCGGTGATTATGGACCTGGTGGGCGCCTGGGGGGGGTACATCGTCGATCAGACCCGTACCCTTTCCATCGGTCCCCTACCGGATATCCTGGCGGAAGCTTACCAAGCCGCCCTTGCCATCGAGACTTCCCTGGCGACCGCCATGAAGCCCGGCGCCCTCACCGGAGAGCTTTTTGGGTTGGCGCAGCATTTGGCGGCGGATTTCGGCCTGGCGGAACACTTTTTGGGCTTTGGGGATACGCGGGCCGGTTTCTGCGGCCACGGTATCGGCCTGGAGCTGGACGAGGCCCCGGTTATTGCCGCGGGGGGAAGGACCCCCCTGGAGGCGGGCATGGTGCTGGCCCTGGAGCCGAAATTCAGCTTCCCCGGACTGGGTGTCGTCGGTGTCGAGGACACCTTTCTGGTGACCGAGACGGGGGTTGAAAAATTGACCGGGGCAAGTTATGAAGGAACCGTCGAACCCCTTTCCTCCTCCTGAAAGGAGAAAAAACGAGGATCCGGGATGGAAAAATGCCGACCGGCTCCTGGGAGTCGAACATATGGCGAGTCTGCAGGACACAGGGGGGGCCATTCAATCGCTTATCTCTTTTCTCAGGGAACGGGGAGCCGCAACCGCGGCGGCCATTCCGGCGGAGCGGATCGTGGTGGACGAAAGGGTCCGGCTGAAATGCCGGGTGCCGGTTTGCGACAGCTACGGGAAGAATCTCATGTGCCCGCCGTTCGTCATGTCCGTCGGAGAATTCCGCCGGGCGCTCCGCCTTTATGAAGAGGCGGTGATTCTCCAGGTCGGGGGAGAGATTGCCGGTGGGGAAGAAAATTTTCCCACCCCGGATGTTTTTGCCCCCGCCGGCAGGCTTCATGAACTCGTCAACCTGGGAGAGCGGGAGGCCTTCCGGAACGGCTTTCGCTTCGCCGCCGGATTGATCGGCGGTTGCTGCCGCCTCTGTGCGGTATGCGTGGCCGCCGAGGGGGGCACGCACTGCCGTTTTCCCTTCCGGGCCCGGCCGTCGCTGGAGGCCATGGGCATCGACGTCGTTGCGACGCTGGCGCAGGCAGGATTGCCTCTGTTCTTTCCCGTCCGGGAACGGGTCATATGGACGGGACTTATCCTCGTGCGTTAGTATGAACGATACTGAAAATCTTGGACAGCGACAATACTAAGGAAGAGGTTAAGGTAATGGCACTTTTGAAAGAAGCGGGTATTCCCATCGGCAGGATGCTGTTCATCCCCAAGGAGGGTTTGAGCAAGGATGATCTGGAAATCGAGGCCACCGGCCAGTATCAGCTAATGGAAAAACCGGACTGCTTCGTAGTGAAAAACGCCGAGTGCTGCCGCAGCATCTCGGTCAAGGTAAGGACCAAGGAATAGGCTCCGTCTTTAGAAATATTGCCGCAGAAGGACCGGAGAGGTTTGCACCTCTCTCCTTGGCTATAAGCTGCGGTGGGAAAGGAAAATCTCGGCAGGACGGTGAGGAGGGTCACTGCTTTTGCGTCGAATCCTGCTTGGTTTCCTTTTTGCCGCTTTGCTTGCCGGTTGAGTCCTTTTTCACCGGACTCTGGAGAGAGTAACCCGCCTCCTTCGCTTTGTATCCGCCGTAGGCGCCGGCGCCTGCCGCCGCGGCATACCAACAGCCCGTCAGACCGGGCAGCATCATCACCACCAGCAATAGCGCCGCCATTGTTTTCATAAGCCTCATTCTTACAATCTCCAGTGATTTTTCATCGAGGCGATAGAAAACCCCGATGATAATGACCCCATTTCTGTAATCAAAGGCGTCTAATGTCAAGGAGTTTTGTTCCTGACGGCCCACCGGATCTGCCGGCAGATGCCCCGGATGATTTTCACGTCTCGGGCAAAAAGACCGGTGCGGGAAAAAAGACGGCGGATGTGCATCAACCAGTAATCGGGGTTCTGGGGATTCAGGAAGCCGATTTCCATCAACACCTCCTTGAGCTGGTCATACATCCCCTCGAGCTCCCGGGAGGTGGCCAGTTTCGGCGTAAAGGCCTTCCGGCGTTCCGTACCCGCCAGAAATATCTCGTAGCAGAGGATCATCACCGCATGGGACAGATTGATGGATTTGAGCTGCTCCGACACCGGAATGGCGACGACGGCATGGCAAAACCGCAGGTCGCTGTTGCTTAGGCCCTTGTCTTCGGAGCCGAACAGCAGGGCCACCTCGTTGTGCTGCGACAGCTCCGCCAGCGACGGGGCTATTTCCCGAGGAGAAACGACAGGGCCGCGGGCGGACCCGAGCCGGGAGGTGGTGCCGACGATGTATTGAAACGGGGATAGGGCTTCCCCAAGACTATCGTAATATTTGATGTTGTCGATAAGGTCGGCGGCGAAATGGGTGGACATGATCTTCATCTCCGCCGCCTCGAACGGACCGGCCTCCGAAACGACAAGTTTCCCCATCCCCATGTTCTTCAGACAGCGGGCCACAGAACCGATATTGCCCGGGAACTTGGGCTTATGGAGAACGACGGTGAAATTTTCCAGACGTGCGGGAATCATGGTCCCCATGCCTACGACGATTCGCCGCCCTTTGTCAACCGGGTACCTTCTCGCTGCCGCCCCGGATGATCCGTTGCGGCATATTGCAATCAAAGGAAACAACCTCGATGTTACTAACCACCATGCCTGCCGCAGACACAACGAAAGATGAAAATTGTCGGTCAATTGCGGACATTTTCATATAAATCCGTTGCCCTTGTTTCCCGTGGATCTCGCGGTGCTCTTGACAGACCTTGCGGACCTCGTTGACACCGGCGGTTCATGGTTTTATAATAAGTTAAACTGCTGACAGGGCTTACACGTAAGGGAGGTGAGAGAGGAAGGAAGCGACGCGAGCAGGAACGAGGTTGCAGCAAACGGGTTCCATCGGTTGGGGATGTCGTTTCAAAGGAAAGGGGGGAAGTGCCATGTCGGTGAAAATTCTCATCAAAAGGAAAGTTCCGGCGGCAAAGGAAGGAGAACTCCTGTCACTCATCAAAGAACTGCGCAACGCGGCGATGGCCAGTCCCGGATATATAACCGGGGAAACGATGCGCCACGTGGAAAAACCAGATGAGTATCTGGTCATCAGCACCTGGGACAGTTTGGCGGCCTGGAAGGGCTGGCTGGCCTCGCCGGAGCGGGTGGCGATCCAGAAGCGGATCGACGAGCTGCTGGAGACAAAGACGGAATACGACGTCTATCATTACAGCCCGCTACCCGCCCCCACCCTGAGCGGCTTCAAAGGCTGGGAAGGCGGGTGATATCCGGATTCGCCGCCGGATCGGTTCATGAACCGAGGAAGCGGTCGATCTCGCCGGATATTACGACTTGTGGGGGACGAAGGCGAAGTTCGGGAAGCGGCCGGATTCATACCGATGCCGACCGGTGATGATCAATGTCCCTTGCGAGGAACGACAATCAAGGCAACACATATGCGGTTGGCGTCATTTCCGGCGTGAAACGAAAAGCCCCGGATTATTTATGGGATTCCCATACCATAACCCGGGGCTTCGATTGTCGGCGGCGGGAGCGCCTTGCGGACCTCAGTCCTTGAAGATCGCCCCCGTGCTGGCCGAGGTCACCAGCTTGGCGTAGCGGGCCAGGTAGCCGGTGGTGATGGCTGGCGTTTTTGGCTTCCACTCCTTCTTGCGCTTTTTCAGCTCCTCCGCCGCTACCTTGAGGGTGATCTTCTTCTTCGGGATATCGATGGCGATGATGTCCCCTTCCTTGACCAGACCGATGGGACCCCCTTCCGCCGCCTCCGGGGAGATATGCCCGATGGCGGCGCCCCGGGTACCGCCGCTGAAACGGCCGTCGGTGAGGAGGGCCACGGTGGTGTCCAGGCCCATACCGGAGATGGCCGAGGTGGGGGCCAACATCTCCCGCATCCCCGGGCCGCCTTTCGGCCCTTCATAACGGATCACGACGATATCCCCCGCCTTGATCTTGCCGCCCAGGATCGCCTTGATCGCGTCGTCTTCGGAATCGAAGACCCGGGCCGGCCCTTCGTTGACCAGCATGTTCTCCGCCACGGCGGACTGCTTGACGACGCAGCCGTCGGGGGCGAGATTGCCGCGGAGAATAGCCAGACCCCCTTCCTTGATGTAGGGGTTGTCGAGGGTGCGAATGACGCTGTCGTCCAGTACCGTCGCCGCCTTGATGTTTTCACCGACGGTCTTGCCCGTCACGGTCAAACACTTTTCATTTATCACCCCCAGGGAAGAAATGCGCTTCATCACCGCCTGGATGCCGCCGGCGGCGTCGAGGTCCTCAAGGTGATGGGCCCCCGCCGGACTGAGTTTGCAGAGATTGGGGGTTTTCTTGCTGATTTCGTTGAAGAGATCGAGATCGAGTTTGATCCCTGCCTCGTGGGCCACGGCCGGGATGTGGAGGACCGTGTTGGTGGAACAGCCCAGGGCCATGTCTACGGCGATGGCGTTCTTGAAGGCCTCGAGGGTGGCGATGTCCCGGGGTTTGATGTCTTTTTTCAGGAGCTGGATGATTTTCATCCCCGCTTCCTTGGCCAGGCGACGCCGGGCGGCATGGACGGCCAGGATCGTGCCGTTGCCCGGCAGACCGAGCCCCAGGGCCTCGGTGACGCAGTTCATGGAGTTGGCGGTATACATTCCGGAGCAGGAGCCGCAGCCGGGACAGGCGCAATCTTCGATATCGTCGAGTTCCTTCTGGGTGATGCTCTTGGCCTTGACCTTGCCGACCCCCTCGAAAACGCTGATGAGATCTATTGTTTTCCCCCTGAGTTTGCCTGCCAGCATAGGGCCGCCGCTGAGGACGATGGTGGGGATGTTGATCCGCAGCGCCGCCATGAGCATGCCGGGGATGATCTTGTCGCAATTGGTGACCATCACCAGGGCGTCGAAGGGATGGGCGATGACCATCGATTCGATGGAGTCGGCGATGAGTTCCCGGCTGGCCAGGGAATATTTCATGCCTGTATGGCCCATGGCGATGCCGTCGCAGATACCGATGACGGGAAATTCCACCGGCGTCCCGCCGGCGAGGCGGATGCCCGCCTTGACGTCGTTGGTGATGATCTGCAGATGGATATGCCCGGGAATGATCTCGTTGGCGGAATTGATTACGCCGATGAGCGGGCGATTGATCTCCTCGTCCGTATAGCCCATGGCCTTGAACAGGGAGCGGTGCGGTGCCCGCTCCAAACCTTTTTTCATCAAGTCGCTGCGCATGAGTCCCTCCTTATGATGTTATTTCTTCCGGCGTTCAGGACGCAGGGCCCGCAGGACCGCGCCGGCCTGCCACATCTCGCTGTTTTTCATAAGATCCAGCTCCTTCTGGAGCGTGTCGCGGTAATCGGCGGCGGCGCCGGCCTTCAGGACGATCTCCGTTTCCTTGCCGGCGGCGACGCGGTCATAGAGCTCCGTGAAAACCGGAGCGACGGCGTCGCGGAAGCGGTTCTTCCAGTCCAGGGCCCCCCGCTGGGCGGTGGTGCTGCAATTGGCGTACATCCAGTCCATACCGTTCTGGGCGACGAGGGGCATGAGACTCTGGGTGAGTTCTTCCACGGTTTCGTTGAAGGCCTCGCTGGGGCTGTGGCCCCGCTTGCGGAGTTCGTTGTACTGGGCCTCGAGGACCCCCGCCAGACAGCCCATGAGGACGCCCCGCTCGCCGGTGAGATCGCTGTAAACCTCCATCTCGAAGGTCGTGGGGAAGAGGTAGCCGGAGCCGATGGCCACACCCGTCGCCAGGGTCCGCTCCCGGGCCCGGCCCGTGGCGTCCTGGAAGACCGCGAAGCTGGAATTGATGCCGCTGCCGGCCAGGAAGTTGTCCCGGACGGTCCGCCCGGCACCCTTGGGGGCCACGAGGATCACGTCGATGTCCGGCGGCGGAATAACGCCGGTCTGCTCCTTGTAAACGATGGAAAAGCCGTGGGAAAAGTACAGGGCCTTGCCTTTGGTGAGGTGCGGCTTGAGCTCCGGCCAGATGGCCTTCTGCTGGGCATCGGAGAGGAGATACTGGATGATCGTTCCCCGGGCCGCCGCCTCCATGGGCGGAAAAAGTGTCTTGCCGGGGACGAAGCCCTCGTCGATGGCCTTCTGCCAGTTGTAGTCCCCTTCGCCGACGATGACATTGATGCCGTTGTCCTTCATGTTCAGGGCCTGACCACGTCCCTGGACCCCGTAACCGATCACCGCCACGACCTCGTCCTTGAGGGTCTTCCGGGCCATATCCAGGGTGAATTCCTCTGCGGTGATCACATCTTCCACGACCCCGCCAATGTTCAACTTTGCCATAACGACCTCCTTTTCAGTGTAAAATAACATCCCCGCGATCTACTTGAGACCGTTTCCATCGTTCGCGGGTGTCGGTTAACCAGGGAAACGCTTTTAAAGCTGGCGCTCCAGAGAAATGATACCTGTCCGGGCCATATCATCAATGCCCAAAGGTTTCAAGCTCGCGAGGGCCTTTTCGATCAAGGCCCTCTCACCGGTGATCTCGATGACGCAGTTATCGCCGTTCATGGTCACCACCCGGCCGTTGAAGGTATCGATGATCAGGGCCAGGTGTCCCTTGTTCGTATCCGTGAGTTTCATCCGGACGAGCATCAGCTCCCGGGTCACCGATTCCACCTTGGTGAGGTCCGTAACCTTGTGCACGTCGATGAGCTTGATGAGCTGCTTTTCGATCTTGGTCATCGTCGCCCGGTCCTGGATCGTCGTGAGGATGATCTTGGAGTAGGCGGGGTCCAGGGTGGCGTCCACGCACAGGGTCTCGATGTTGTAGCCCCGACCGCCCAGGATGCCGGCTACACGGGCGAGCACGTCGGGTTTGTTGCTGACCAAAAGCGCCAGGGTATATTCTTTCTTTTCCATAACTTGTCTTGTTACCTCCGTTATTGTTTCAATATTCGATCAAGTTTGATCCCGATGCTCTACAGGATCAACCGATTTCCATCACGCCCGCCCGGGGTAGGGTGACTGTCTCGTTCCGTGAAAAACCGGCAACCGTAGAGATGTCTTCGGTTTTTCACGGTTCCCGCCCCGGGTGCGACCTTCAGTTCGCCATCTCCCGGCCCAGGGTCATCTCGTGGATGGGTCCGCCGGGTCGCACCATGGGATAGACGCATTCCTCCCGGGCGACGCGGAAATCCATGAGCACCGGTCCGGGGGCTTCCAGACCCTGTTTGAGCACCGGTTCCACTTCCTCGGGTTTGGTCGCCCGCAACCCCAGCCAACCGTAAGCTTCCGCCAACTTCAGAAAGTCCGGCTGATAGGTCATGTCCGTATGGGAATACCGTTTGCCGTAGAAAAGCTGCTGCCACTGGCGGACCATGCCGAGAAAGCCGTTGTTGAGCAGGACGATCTTTACGGGGATGTTGTCCTGGATCGCCGTGGCCATCTCCTGGATGTTCATCTGGATACTGCCGTCCCCGGCGATATCCACGACCAGTTTGTCCGGGAAGGCGATCTTCGCCCCCAGGGCCGCGGGGAAGCCGTAACCCATCGTACCCAGGCCGCCGGAGGACAGGAAGGTGTTGGGTTCGTCGTACTGATAGAACTGGGCCGCCCACATCTGATTCTGACCGACCTCGGTGGTGATGATGGCCTTGCCCTTCGTCAGCTTGTAGAGGGTCTCGATGACGAACTGGGGCTTGATCTCCGTATCGCTTTGGCAGTAGCTCAAGGGATTCTCCCGGCGCCACGCCGCGATCTGATCGAACCACTCCTGCCGCTGTTCGTCGGTGACGCTGAAATTCTGCTGTTCCAGGAGGGCATTGAAGCTCTGGAGGGCGCTTTTGCAGTCGCTGACGATGGGGACGTCCACCATGACGTTCTTGTTGATGGACGAGGGATCCACATCCACATGGACGATCTTGGCGTTGGGGGCGAAATGATCGATCTTGCCCGTCACCCGGTCGTCGAAGCGCATGCCGATGGCGATCAGGAGGTCGCAATGGCTGATGGCCATGTTGGCGTAGTAGGTGCCGTGCATCCCCGGCATGCCCAGCCAGAGGGGATCGGAGCCGGGGAAGGCCCCCAGGCCCATGAGGGTGGAGGAGACGGGCATTTTGGTCCGCCAGGCCATCTTCCGGAGCTCCGCCGCGGCGCCGCCGAGGATGACGCCGCCGCCGGAGAGAATCATCGGCTTGGCCGCTTCGGAAATCAAATCCATCACATAAAAGGCCTTCTTCGAGGCGGGGCGCGGTTTGGCCTCCTCGATCTTCCGCGGTGGCTGCGGTTCGTAGTCCGTCACCGCCGCCATGACGTCCTTGGGCAGGTCCACCAGCACGGGGCCCGGCCGTCCGGAACGGGCGATATGGAAGGCCTCGTGAAGGGTTTTGGCCACCTCTTCCACCCGCTTGATGAGGAAGTTGTGCTTCGTACAGGGGCGGGTGATGCCCACGATGTCCACCTCCTGGAAGGCGTCGGTCCCGATGAGATGGGTGGGCACCTGGCCGGTGAGGACGACGATGGGGATGGAATCCATATAGGCGTTGGCGATTCCCGTCACCGTGTTGGACGCCCCGGGGCCGGAGGTTACCAGGGCCACCCCGACCTGGCCGGAGGCCCGGGCGAACCCGTCCGCCGCATGGACCGCCCCCTGTTCGTGACGGACCAGGATATGGCGGATCTGGCCCTTGTGGAGTTCGTCGTAGATATCCAGGAGCACGCCCCCGGGATAGCCGAAGATCGTATGGATCCCCTCCTCCTTCAACACCTTGATCAGTATCTCTGCTCCTCTCAATTGCACTTTATGGCACCTCCTTACATGGATGTTTGATTTTGACCATAAAAAAAGCCGCGATCTTTTCGGAGATGCGGCCTTTCGTATAATAAAAAAGCCGCGGGTTTCAGGGGCCCGCGGCTCTGGTTTTTAAAGGGTTTTTAAAAACACCGAGCAGCAGTCCCCCTCGGTACGATGACTACAACTACGCTGCCCGGTACAATGAGTTTGTTCTTCATCTTGGTGGTTTATCCGCTTTCATACTGAAAAAGTGAAGGCACCGTACGAAAATTATCGGTCCTTGTCAAGCGGTTTTTTGTTCCCATCGCCAAGGGAATTATCACCATCGTTTTTCGGAAGCGATTGTTTTCATGTCCCGGGATTTCTCTCCCTGATGAAACACCGGGGGTCTTCGGCGAGATAGTCGCCGCTGTATGCCAGGGCCCGTCCCCGGCACCCGCCGCAAACGGTACGGAAATCGCATTCCCCGCACATCCCCTTGAGGGTCTGCTCTCTCCTCCGGAGGTCCCGGAATACCTGGGAGTCTTCGTAGATAGAACGAAAAGCGCGTTCCCGGACGTTCCCGCCCGATACCTCCACGAAAGGACAGGGCCAGACGTCGCCGTTGGCCTTTATATAGACGAAACCCCGACCGGCGGCACAGCCGTGGAATACCTTCTCGGCGAGCTTCAGCCGCCGGCCGCTGTCGAACCCCCGGGCCTTGAGCATGTGGGGCCAGTACTGGGGGCCGGCTACGGGTTCGATGACGGTCTGCACGTTTCTCTGCTTGGCCGTGATCAGTTCGCTGAGTCGGCGATTGGCACTCTTCTTCAGGGTGGCGTTGCTGATCTTTTCGCCCCGGCCCACGGCGACGAGCTGGTACATGAGCATGATCCCCGCGTCCTGCGCCGCGACGAAGTCTATGAGGTCGCCGAGGTGGGACATATTGTACTCCATGGCCGTCGTGTTGATCTGCAGCAGGATCCCCGCCTTCTTCGTCGCCTCGATGGCCCGGAGGGCGAGGTCGAAGGCCTCGGGCTTGTTCCTGATGAAGTTGTGCACCGCCGGGTCGGCGGCATCCACGCTGATGGCGTGACAGACAACCCCGTGATCCTTGAGCTTGTAGGCCGTCTCCTCGTCGATGAGGGTCCCGTTGGTGGCGATGATGTTGGCGAAGCCCGCTTGCTGAGCGTGCCGGAGGAGTTCGTAGATATCCTCCCGGACGAGGGGTTCGCCGCCGGTAAAGATCAGGGTCCGAAATTCGTCCATCGCCGCCAGCTCGTCGATGAGTCGTTTACCCTCATCGGTGTTGAGTTCCTGGGGATCGGGTTTCCCGCTTCCCGCATGACAGTGGATGCAACGGAGATTGCATGCGGCGGTGACCTCCCATACCGGGTGGCCGGGGTAGCCGATACAGCCCATGCCCAGGGCGCCGTTGGCTACGGGCAGGGAGCGGAGACTGTGGTGCCGGAGCCATTGGGGAAAGCGCCGCCAGCGGTTCAGGTAGGCCATGAGGAGGGCGCTGCCCAATTGTCGAAACATCAGGGAGGGGGGAAGGAAAAAGGGTTTGCGGAGGCTCATCGGACTATAGGTACGCGAAAAGATAACAAGCCGTGGTGCCGAGGTTCACCCCGATGTTGAGGCCGCACATCCACTCCAGCAACCGGCGGTCTCGGTCGAGGCGCCGGGCCGCCATGACGACGAGCACCAAGGACAGCAGGAATACGGGCAGATAAGGGTAGAGAACCTGTACCGGTACGCCGGCCCGGACGGACAGCAGCACGGCCGGCCCTGACAGGACGGCGAGGAGCGCATAGATGACCCGGCCCGTATCTCTGCCGAAGCGTACCAGGAGATTCCTCTTGCCGGTCGCGCGGTCCGCCTCGTAGTCGGGGAATTCGTTGAGGAGGATGACGTTGAAGATGGAAAAGCCTATGGGGACGGCGATCCAGTGGATCACGTCGTGGATGTAACCCGTCTGGATATAGAAGGCCGCCGCCACGGGAAGCCAGCCGTAGCAGAAGCCGATCAGGATCTCCCCGACGCCCCGTGCGACCAGCCGGACGGGTCGCGTGGAGTAGAAGAACCCCGCCAGGGCGCCGACGGCGCCGATGAGGAGGGTATAGGACCCCGTTTTATAGTGGAACTGGAGAACCAAACCGATCAGGCAGGCCATGACGAAGCTGGCGACACCGCTCCATAGGGGCACGGATGCCGATACCCGGCCGGTGGGCATGATACCGGAGCCGCCGGCGAAACGACTGGGCGAGGCGTTGCGGGATATCCGGTCCTCCTGCTGGTCAAAAAACTCCCCTAACTGGTAGGTGGAGAGCATAATGAGGATCACCGCCGCCAGCCCCAAGAGAAAGACTTCGAGATGAAAGACGTTTTCCAACCGGTAAGCCAGGACGGCGCCCAGGACGAAGGGCAGAACGCCGACGGTATGAAAGGGCGGTCGGGCCAGGGTAATCCAGTCCGAAAGCGATAATTTCAGGGTCTGTCTTTCCTCCATGATCATCCGGTGTTGCCGCCTTTGTCCGTTAAGTTGCCCCGACTAACACAGACGGTTTTAATTGTCAAACCTGTGTGCTGATTTAATGTCGGAAGGGCCGCTCGGCTATTTGCCGTGAGTTTTTATGTAACAATGTCCACAAGTGCCGGACAATTTTCATCTTTCGTTGTGCTCGAACCGGGCATGGGGTTTATTAGGAAAACACATCCATGCGATGTCCCTTAAACCGTTTCCATCGTTTTGGATAAACATGGCGATTCAGGGTTCATTTCTTGCGGAAGCGGGTGTAGTCCGGTCGGCGCTTTTCCATGAAGGCGCGCTTGCCCTCCAGGGATTCGTCCGTCTCGTAGAACATGCTCAGTCCGCCCACCCCCAGGTTGGAGATGCCCATCACCCCGTCCGTCTCCCCGTGGAAGGCGTACTTGAGCATCTTTAAGGCGGTGGGACTCTTTTCCAGAAGCTCACGGCACCATTTTTCCACCTCGGCGTCGAGCTGGTCCAGGGGGACGACGGCGTTGACGAGACCCATTTCCAGGGCCTCCCGGGCGGTGTAGCGCCGGCACAGATACCATATTTCCTTGGCTTTTTTCATGCCCACGGCCCGGACGAGGTCGCCGGTGCCGTACCCGGGATCGAAGCTGCCCACCCGGGGGCCCGCCTGGCCGAACTGGGCGGTTTCCGCGGCTATGGAGAGGTCGCAGACCACCTGGAAGACGTTTCCCCCGCCGATGGCGAAGCCGTTGACCCGGGCGATGACCGGTTTGGGGATGGTGCGGATGAGGAGCGATACCTGCTGCCAGCCCACCTCCAGGGGAAGGGCGGCGACGGTGCCGCCGTACCCGCCTTTCTCCCGTAGGGACTGGTCGCCGCCGGTGCAGAAGGCCTTGTCGCCCGCACCGGTGAGAACCACCACGCCTACCTCCGTGTCCACCCAGGCGTCCGTGAAGGCCCGGGTGAGTTCATAGATCGTCACCGGCGTGCAGGCGTTGTACTTTTCCGGCCGGTTGATGGTGACCGTCGCGATCCCTTCCTTCTTTTCGTAAATGATTTCCCTGAATTCCATCATCCCCCTCCGATAATGATCAAAAAGCAATTTTTGTGCTCGAAATGGCTTTCACCTCGTCCAACCTGCCCAGGATGTCGGTGTCCGGCTCGCCGAAGATGACGAAGAGGTTCCCCTTGCCGGTGTTCTTCAGGTCATCGGCCATGTGGAGGTCGGCGTTCATTTCAACTTTCCGTAATGCAAATCCCCTTCGGCGATGCCCACAGTTTTCCTTTGCTTTTCGCGCAGCAGTTCGACGTGGATCGTGGCGTCGAGGCCTCGGCGACCCTTCTGAGCATGCTCAGAGGATGGCCTTCATGGGCTGGCGATTCCAGGCGACTGATCTGCTGCTGGGTCGTGCCCACCCGTTTGGCCAACTCCTTCTGCGAAAGACCGGATTCCTTTCTCAAGGCGGCCAGCTCCAACGCGACATCCCATGCTTCACCGGCTTTCTTGAAACGTTCGGCAAATTTCTCATCCTTGAGTTGCTCTTCGAGATATTTGTCGAAATTTGTCTTTCTTTTCATTGCCTGAGCCGTTTTCATGGTTCAATGCTGACAGACCTGAAGCGTGAGGCGCTCCGCGGAACTGCACACCTTCAGGAGGCTTAGGAAATTCTTCAGGGTCGGGTTCCCTTTCGGGCCGAGCATGCGGCGCAGGCTCTTTTCGTTGATCTGCAATTCCCGGGCAATATGGGTGATAGATCCGGTGGCGTTCAGATAGTCGCGGAGCAGGGCTTTGCCTGTTTCGATGTCGTCCATGAGGAAGGCGTTGGTCGCCTCCACGATCAGCTCACTTCTGAAATCCGGGTCCGACTTCACCCGGGCCATGACCGTTTCCCTGAAATCTCTTGTCAGCGGCATTGCTCGCCTCCCCTATCGTTGCTTCTTTCTGGCCTGATAATCGATCCAGTGTGCCTTGGCCGTTTCGATGTCCTGGGCTTGGCGCTTCTTGGCGCCGCCGCCGACCAGGATGATCGGTTCATCGCCATCCATGCCGAAATAGACGCGGTAGCCGGGGCCGTAATCGATCTTTCTTTCGTAAACGCCGGCCCCGACGCTTTCTATGTTCGACCGGTTTCCCATCCCCATGCGGATCAGGGCCGTCTTACCTTTGCCGCCGCGCGGCCATCGAGCCCTTCGAACCAGGAGCGGAAAGGGCTCGAACCATTCGTTGTCACATACTCGAGGATCTTCATGAATGCCTCGGAGATCGATCAAATGGTAACATAGGTGTTACTAAGAGTAAAGGTAATTCTTCGCCTCATGGTTCTTACGGTTCGCGGCAAAGGGCGTCGCCGATCGTCCTGTCGAACTCCGCTGCGACCTTGGCCTCGAACTCCGCCTCGATTTGGTAGACCTCCGTGAACTCGGCAAAGGCCCAGCGGCCGTACCGCTGGAGGTTGTTCACCCCCGGGATATAGTCATTGTCCGTGGCGAGTTTCTTTTCCTTTGCGTCTGCCCGCCGGAAGCCCTTGATCTCGACGACCAGCTGGAGGGGGCGGCTTCTCATGTTACTCCGCCTCTTCCCGGGGGACCATTTCCTCGGGTCTGACCTGTCCGGCCTCGACGGGAATGGCGCCGGGGGGCGTGGTTCCCTCCAGGAAGCTTTCGTAAATGGCCCCCGGACCGGAGCTGGGCGCCCCGGTTTTCGGGTCCACCTTGACGAAAACGATTCCCTCCGGCACGGGAAAGGTTTCGATGGGCTGTCCGGCGAGGGCCTGGGACATGTAGTAGAGCCAGATCGGGGCCGCCGCCCGTCCGCCGACCTCCTGATGGCCCAGGGATCTTTCCTGGTCGAAGCCCACCCAGACCCCGGTGATGAGCGACGGGGTGAAGCCCAGGAACCAGGCGTCCCGCACGTCGTTGGTCGTTCCGGTCTTGCCCGCCACAGGCCGGCCGATACTCTTCACCCGCCGCCCGGTTCCGCTTTCCACGACGTCCTGCATGATATAGGCGGAGATGAAGGCGATGCGCGCATCGATGACCTGTTCCACCTTCGGCTGGTTTTCCTCGAAGACATGGCCGGTACGGTCCACGATCCTGGTGATGAAGTAGGGCGTGGTCCGCCGGCCTTGATTGGCCAGGACGCCGTAGGCCCGCACCATTTCCAGGAGGGTGACGCCGGAGCTGCCCAGGGCCAGGGAGAGGTTCCGGTTCAGCGGCGAGGTGATCCCCATGATCGTGGCGTAAGAAGCGGCGTAATCCACGCCGATTTCCTGCAGCACCTTGATGGTGATGATGTTCCGGGATTGAACAATGGCGTTTCTCAGGGTGGTGGGGCCGTGAAATTTCCCGTCGAAGTTCTTCGGCTGCCAGTGGCCGTCCGGCTTGGAGGGGTCGGGGAAGGAAAGCGGGGCGTCCACAAAGCGCGTGGAAGGCGTCAAGCCCTTGTCGAAGGCGGCGGTATAGATGAAGGGTTTGAAAGCCGATCCCGGCTGCCGGCGGGACTGGGTTGCCCGGTTGAACTCGCTTTTGGAGAACTCCCGGCCGCCGACCAAGGCCTTCACGGCGCCGGTGCGCACATCCATGGACACAAGCGCCCCCTGAACCACGCCGGTCTCATATCCCTGGCGCTGTTCCAGTTCTCGCAAGCCCCTTTCCACGGCATCCCGGGCGGCCTTTTGCGCGGCGATGTTCAGGGTGGTGTAAACCTCCAGCCCCTCCTTGTAGAGGACGTCGCTGCCGTATTTTTCCACGATGTACCGACGGATGTGTTCGACGAAATAGGGGGCGATCTTCTCCTTGGGACGCACGGAACGGAAGGTGAGCTGGGCGTTGAGTGCCTTTTCCCGGTCCGCCCGGGTGATGTAACCGTCTTCCTCCATGCGTTCGAGGACGTAGATCTGGCGCTGTCGGGCCCGGTCGCTGTGGGTGAAGGGGGAGTAGGTGCTGGGGGCCTTGGGCAGCCCGGCCAGCATGGCCGCCTCGGGCAGGGTCAGATAACGGGCGCTCTTGCCGAAATATCCCTGGGCTGCCGCCTCGACCCCGTAGGTGCCGTGACCGAGATAGATATGGTTCAGATAAAGATTGAGAATTTCGTCCTTCGTCAGGTAACGGTCGATCTTGAAGGCGAGGATGGCCTCCTTGATCTTGCGGACATAGCTCTTCTCCGGCGACAGATAGAGGGCCTTGGCCACCTGTTGGGTGATGGTGCTTCCGCCTTGGACGATTCGTCCCGCCTGGATGTTCTTGAAGAATGCCCGGGAAATGCCCTGAAAATCCACCCCCCGGTGTTCGTAGAAACGGGAGTCTTCCGCGGCGACGAAGGCCTGGATGACGTATTTCGGCAGTTCGGAGATGTTGATGATCTTCCGGTCCTCAAGAAAGAATTCGTCGATCAGTTCGTTGTTGTCGGCGTAAACCCGGGTGGCGATGCTGGGCCGGTAGTCCTTCAGGGTGTCCACGCTGGGGAGTTCACCGAGAAAGAAATAGAGCAGATATGCGGATATGGACAAAACCATGAAGACGGCCAGGCCGATGGCCAGCGTCAATAGACTGACAAAGGCCCGGTTGTCCGGCAGGCGCTCAGGCATCCCCGTTCTCCTCCGCGGCCGCTTCCCCGGCGCCGGGGTCCGCGGTTTTTTTCCTCCCCGCGTAGCGGGCGACGATGATGCTGATTTCATAGAGAAACATCAGGGGCACCGCCATGAGGATCTGACTGAAGGCGTCGGGGGACGGGGTCAGGACGGCGGCGGCGATGAAGATCATGAGGATGGCGTAACGTCGGTAACGGGTCAGCAGCGGGGCGTCGACGATGCCGATCTTGGTCAGAAAGAAGATGAATACGGGCAGTTCGAAGGAGATCCCGAAGGCCAGCAGAAATTTCATGGTAAAGGACAGATACTCCCTAAAGGAGATCATGGGCTTCAAAAAGTCCGTGGAAAAGGCGACAAAAAACTCAAAGGCCGTAGGCAGGACAAAGAAATAGCCGAAGAGGATGCCGCCGATAAACAAAGTGCTGGAGGCGGCCACGAAGGGCACGACGTATCTTTTCTCCCGTTCGTAAAGACCGGGGGAAACGAACTTCCATATCTGATAGAGGGTGTAGGGGCTGGTGACGATCAAGGAGGCGAAAAAGGCGATTTTCATGTAGATGAAAAAGGCCTCCGGCAGACCGGTGAAGATCATGTGACTGTTTTTCGGCAGGACCTCGGTCAAGGGTCTCGTGATGATGTGAAACAGCCGTTCCTTAAAGTAGTAGCAGGCGAAAAACCCCACGCCGACGGCTATGAGAATCCGGTAGAGACGGGTCCGCAATTCCGCCAGGTGGCTGGTCAACGGTAACTTTTCGTCCTCGGCTCGATCCATAGGGCAGTCATGTCAACGATTTATCTTCAGGCTTGCTTTTTGGGGGCGGCTTCTTTGTCTTTTTCGCCATCCCTCTGGCCGTATAGGAGGGAATCTTTCAGCCCTTCGACGTCTTTCTTGATTTCATCCGGCTTGAGCGTGTCCTTGATGGATTCCGTGACGTCATCCGTCGCCCGGCGGAATTCCTGGAGACCCTTGCCCAGCGATTTGGCCAAGCCGGGAAGTTTCTCCGGGCCCACAACCAGGAGGGCGACAATGGCGATGACGATCAGTTCCGGCAGGCCTATTCCAAACATGAGGGACTTTATATAGTGCCTCTCCAGCCCTTGTCAATGGCAAATATTTTTGCACTTCCAGGGGTTTTGTGGTAGAAGAGGCCGGTTTTCTCCCGGTCTTGCATCGGCGTTTGCCGGCAGACAAGCAGGGATTTTACCGGGGAGTGGGGCATGCCCGAAACGAAGACGGGAGTAGTGGTGGACGAAAGGTATTTGCGGCACGGCGAGGGATTTTACCATCCCGAATCGCCCCGCCGCCTGGAATCCGTTTATGCCATGCTGAATAGACCGGAGATGGCCGGCCGGTATGTCTCTATCCCCCCCCGTTATGCCTCCCACGAAGAGATCGGATTGGTCCACAGCAGAACCTATATCAGCCTCATCGCCGGTACGGCGGGCAAAAGTTGCTATTCCCTCGATCCGGATACCCAGACCTCTCCGGATTCCTACGATACGGCGAAGCTGGCGGTGGGCGGTTTTCTCAACGCCGTCGACGCCGTCATGACGGGGGAGGTGGCCAATGCCTTCGCCTTTGTCCGTCCCCCGGGGCATCACGCCGGCCGGGATCGGGCGGCGGGATTCTGTCTGTTCAACAACGTGGCCATCGGTGCCCGCTATGCCCTGGCGAAATACGGATTGCAGCGGATCCTCATCGTCGACTGGGACCTCCATCACGGCGACGGCACCCAGGACATCTTTTACCGGGACAGAAAGGTCCTTTATTTTTCTGTCCATCAATACCCCGCCTATCCCGGCACCGGCGCCCTCACGGAAACCGGCCAGGGGGAGGGGCAGGGATACACCGTCAATGTGCCTCTGAAGGCCCGCACCGACGACGCCCTCTACGTGAAGACCTTCAGCAGCATCCTGAAGCCGGTGGCCATGAAGTTCCGGCCGGAGCTGATTCTCCTTTCGGCGGGATTCGACACCTATTTTCAGGATCCCCTGGGTGATATGCGGGTTACGCCCAAGGGGTATGTTTACATGACGAGGATTCTCCTGGACATCGCCGCCGCCTGCTGCGAGGGGCGCCTCGCGGCGGTGCTCGAAGGCGGCTATCATGTCGAAGGTCTTACGGAATCCGTGCAGGCGGTCCTACGGGAGATGGGGGGCGAAACCCATGTTGGGGACGACGATCTCTACCGTATGGAATACGAGGCCGACCAGGGCAAGGACCAGATCCTGCGAAGGGTGGCCGATCAGCTCAACCCTGTGTGGCAGGTATTCTGAAAATTCGGGGACGGTTCCGATTTTCCGTCTTTAAGGAAAAAGGAACCGGCAGCAAAATTCACTTTAAGGGGAAAGGATTCGCTACTGTGAAGATAACCAGAGAAGAAGTCGCCCATGTGGCCCATCTGGCGCGTTTGAACTTCCGGGAGGAGGAGATGGAGAAGTTCACCTCTCAGTTGAACGACATCCTCCTGTATATGGACAAACTCAACTCCGTGGACACGACGGGGGTGGAGCCCATGACCCATGCCACGGTGCTGCACAACGCCTTCCGGGAGGACGTGGTGAAACCGTCGCTTCCCAACGAGCTGTCCCTGGCCAATGCCCCGGACCCCCGGGGGGAATTCTTCCGGGTTCCCAAAGTTATTGAATAAAAAAGAGGTATTATGGAACTCCATGCGTTGACCGTTCATGAACTTCAGGATAAACTCCGTGCCGGTGAAATAACCGCCGCCGACCTCCTCGCTTCCGTATATCGGCGGATCGAGGCGGTGGAAGACAAGGTGCACGCCTACATCACCCTGATGAAGGAATCCGCCCAGGCCCAGGCAGCCGCCGCCGACGAGGCCCTCCGCCGGGGCGAATTCCGGGAATTGACGGGCATTCCCATCGCCCTGAAGGATATCTACTGCACCCGGGGGGTGACCACGACCTGCGGCTCCCGGATCCTCGGCAATTTTGTTCCCCCTTACGACGCCACGGTGGTGGAAAAACTCCGGGCGGCGGGAGCGGTTTTCACCGGCAAGGCGAACATGGACGAGTTCGCTATGGGTTCCTCGACGGAGACCTCCTGGTTCGGGGTTACGAGAAACCCCTGGGACCTCGAGCGGATCCCCGGCGGCTCCAGCGGCGGTTCCGCGGCGGCGGTAGCCGCCGACGAGTGCATTGCCGCCCTCGGTTCCGACACCGGCGGTTCCATCCGTCAGCCGGCGGCCCTCTGCGGGGTGGTGGGGATGAAGCCCACCTACGGCCGGGTCTCCCGCTTCGGTCTGGTGGCCTTCGCCTCCTCCCTGGATCAGATCGGTCCCTTTACCAAGGACGTGGAAGACTGCGCCATCCTCATGAACGTCATTGCCGGCTATGACCCCCGGGAATCGACCTCCGTAGATATCGAGGTGCCCGACTACCGTTCCTTCCTCGACCGGGGCATTGCCGGTCTGCGCATCGGCATCCCCAAGGAATACTTCATCGCCGGGATCGATCCGGAGGTCCGCGCCTCCGTGGAGGCGGCCATCGGCGTTCTCGAAAAGGGCGGGGCGCGGTGCGTGGAAATCTCCCTGCCCCATACGGAATACTGTCTGGCGGTTTACTACATCATCGCCCCTGCCGAGGCCAGCTCCAACCTGGCCCGCTATGACGGCGTCAAATACGGCTTCCGCGCCCCCGAGGGACGCGACCTTCTGGACATGTACAAACAATCCCGTTCCGCGGGGTTCGGCGCGGAGGTTAAAAGAAGGATAATTATAGGTACTTATGTCCTTTCCTCCGGTTATTACGACGCCTATTACAAGAAGGCCTCCCAGGTGCGGGCCCTCATCCGCCGGGATTTCGACGCGGCCTTTCAGCAGTGCGATGTCATCGCCACCCCGACCTCGCCCACGGCGGCCTTCCGCATCGGCGAGCGCACCGATGATCCCCTGCAAATGTATCTGTCCGATATCCTGACCATTTCCGCCAACCTGGCGGGGATTCCCGGTCTCTCCGTGCCCTGCGGTTTCACCGAAAACGGTCTGCCCATCGGCCTGCAATTCCTGGCGAGCCATTTCCAGGAGGGACTGCTGATCCAGACTGGGGCCGCCTATGAAAAGCTGGCGGACATCCGGGCGACGGTGGCCCGGTATAAGCAGGATAAAATGAAACTTTTATAAGGAGTTAAGATATTAATGGAGTTTGAACCAGTCATCGGCCTGGAAGTCCATGCGCAACTGCTTACCGCCTCCAAGATCTTCTGCGGTTGTTCCACAAGTTTCGGGGCGTCCCCCAACACCCATACCTGCCCGGTGTGCCTGGGCATGCCCGGCGTCCTCCCCGTACTCAACCGGAAGGTGGTGGAATTCACGATCAAGATGGGATTGGCCACCAACTGCCGGATCAATCGGGAGAACAGCTTTGCCCGGAAGAATTACTTCTATCCCGATCTGCCCAAGGGCTACCAGATTTCCCAGTATGCCTATCCCCTTGCCGAGGATGGATATGTGGAGGTGGAGACCCAGGAGGGCAAGAAAAGGATTGGCATCATCCGCATCCATATGGAGGAGGATGCGGGCAAGCTGATTCACGATGAACACCTGCCGGCGAGTTATGTCGATCTGAACCGTACCGGGGTACCGCTGATGGAGATCGTGAGTGCCCCGGATATCCGTTCCGCCGAGGAGGCCGCCGCCTATCTCCGTCGCCTCCATGAGATCCTCGTCTATCTGGAGATCTGCGACGGCAACATGGAGGAGGGGAGCTTCCGCTGTGATGCCAATGTTTCGCTGCGCCCCCGGGGGCAGGAGGAATTCGGCATCCGGGCGGAGCTCAAGAACATGAATTCCTTCCGCAATGTCCAGCGGGCCCTGGAATACGAGATCAAACGGCAGCAATATGTCCTCGAGGCCGGCGGGGAAGTGATCCAGGAGACCCGTCTGTGGGATGACGCGCAGGGGGTTACCCTCCCCATGCGGGGTAAGGAAGAAGCACATGATTATCGCTATTTCCCCGAACCCGATCTGGTTACCGTTGCCATCGATGACGACTGGGTGGCGGGGATCCGCCGCACCATGCCGGAGTTGCCCCTGGAAAAGCGGGAGCGTTTCCTCCGGGAATACGGGATCCCCGCTTACGACGCCGGGGTGCTGACCATGAGCCGGGCCCTGGCCGATTACTACGAAGAGGTCGTCCGCCTTTGCGGCCAGCCCAAGCTCGCCAGCAATTGGGTCATGGGGGACATCCTGCGGTTCTTGAACGAGGACAAGCGGGACATCAAGGATTGTCCCATCCCGGCGGCCTCCCTGGCGGAGATGATCCGCCTCATCGAGGAAGGCGTCATCAGCGGCAAGATGGCCAAGGAGATCAGTGAGGAGATGTATCGGACCGGCAAGGGGCCGAAAACGATCATCGAGGAAAAGGGTCTGGTCCAGATTACCGACGAGGGGGCGCTTATCCCCGTGATCGAAAAGATATTGGCGGACAATCCCTCCCAGCTTGCCCAGTACCGGGAGGGCAAGGACAAACTCTTCGGCTTTTTTGTCGGTCAGGTGATGAAGGCCACCCAAGGCAAGGCCAATCCCCGGTTGATCAACGACTTGCTGAAAAAGATGCTCTGAATCTGGGGACACTTCCCATATTTTTTACCATACCTGCCGAATATACAGAGAGCCCGTCAGTGAAGGGGACATGAAAATATGGGAAGTGTCCCCAGATGGATTGCGGCGACCGCCCCGGCAACATAAAGGCGGCAGTTCATGATGACTCATCAAATTAGATTTGCTTGGTTATCGGCATCGCTACCCGCGGCGGCAAGGCCGTTTTTTTAAGGTTGCCGTGGGCTAAGTGGTTACGGGTTAGGAAATGGGAAAAGCACCCCCCTCGATACGGACGGTTTACTGGAAACAGGGTACCGTCGTGTTTATCGATCAGCGCCTCCTGCCGGATGAAGAGAGCTATGTGACCACCCGGGACTACCGGGAGGTGGCGGCGGCTATCAGGAATCTGGCCATCCGGGGCGCCCCGGCCATCGGTGTCGCCGCCGCCCTGGGCATCGCCTTGGGGATGAAGAGAAGCCGGGCCGGAGATCTTGCCGGTCTGGAGGGGGAGTTCGAGGTGATCTGCCGGGAGTTTGCCGCCACCCGCCCCACCGCCCGGAATCTCTTCTGGGCGGTGGAAAGAATGCAGGGGTGTTTTCGCAACACCGCCGCGACCGATGCCGCGTTGACATTGCGCAGGGGCGGCAATAGCAGGTTTCCCGAGGTGAGGAGGCAAATCCAGGAGTCCCTGGTGGTCGAAGCCCAGCGGATCTGTGAGGATGACATCGCCATAAACAGAAAGATCGGCGCCTACGGTGCGGATCTCATCGCCCACGGGGACCATATCCTCACCCACTGCAACGCCGGGGCCCTGGCCACGGCGGGCTACGGGACCGCCCTGGGGGTGATCCGGGCGGCCTGGGAGCAGGGGAAGGGAATCCATGTCTATGTGGACGAAACCCGTCCCGTCCTCCAGGGGGCGCGGCTGACGGCCTGGGAGCTGCGGCGGGAGGGCATCCCCGCCACCCTGATTACGGACAACATGGCGGGGTTCCTCATGAAACAGAGGAAAATACAGAAGATCGTCGTCGGTGCCGACCGCATCGCCGCCAACGGCGACACGGCCAACAAGATCGGTACCTACAGCGTCGCCGTCCTGGCCAGGGCCCACCGGATTCCCTTCTATGTGGCGGCGCCCCTATCCACCTTCGATGTTTCCACCCGGACCGGTCGGGAAATTCCCATCGAAGAACGGGCCCCGGATGAGGTCACCACCTGCCGGGGGGTACCCCTGGCGCCTCGGGGGATACAGGTTTACAATCCCGCCTTCGATGTGACCCCCGGACGATATATAACCGGCTTCGTCACGGAAAAGGGTCTGATCCGTCCACCCTACCGAGAAACGCTCCGCGCTCGTCTGCATCTTTAATGACGGCTGCCGGATCAAGTCCGGAATCCGGCAAGAGGGCGAATCAATTTTGTCGAGGATTCTGCCGACGATCGTGGAAAGGGGGGAGGACGATGGGGAATTATTGTTTGGACTGCCAAGGTAATGAAAAGGTCTCTTTTTCTTTTTGATTTTGACGGCGTCCTCGTGGACTCCCTGGAAGTTTATCACCGGGCCGTCACCTGGTGCCTGAAGAAGATCGGCCAGCCCATCATCAGAACCAGAGAGGAATACGTCGCCCTCTTCGAGGATAACTTCTATGCCGCCCTGGCGGCCAGAAATGTGGATCTCGACGCCTTTGCCCGGGCGCTCATCGAGTATTCCGGCAGGGTTGATTATTATCGCGACGTGAAGCCCTTTGCGTCCGTCCTACCCGTTCTGGAGGATCTATCCCATAGTCATCTCCTGGCCATCATCTCCTCCAACTCCGCCCAGGCCATCGGCAAGATCATGACCCGTTTCCACCATAACGGCTGTTTCCGGGATATCCTCGGCTCGGAATTCCATCTGAGCAAGAAGGCGAAGATAGATCACCTGGTAGCCAAGTACGGGATAGCTCCGGCCCGGACCTATTATGTGGGCGACACCGCGGGCGATATCAAAGAGGGGAGGGCGGCGGGAATCCGAACGGTCGCCGTTACCTGGGGCTGGCATACCCGGGAGACTCTGGCGGCGGTGCAGCCCGACTTCCTCATCGACAAGCCGGAAGAACTGAAAAGCATATCGGCATGAATCACCCATATCCCTGCGGAAAAAATCCCTTGACGCTAAAAAACCGCGCTTCTATACTTCAAAACCTCGATATCAAGTGCTCAACAATTTACTCATCTCGGAGATAGATGTGGGGAGTAAATCAAGGCTCAGGGCCTTGGGGGAAGGACATTTTTTGACGATTAGGGGGGTGGCAAGATGAGAAAAACCTTTATGCTGGTGGTGGCGATTTTTGCCTTCCTGCTTGCACCTGGGGCGAAGGCTCAAGCACAGAGCGATGGTTGGCTCCAGTTCCAGGGCGCCAAGTATAAATTGACGAGTGTCGCTGGAACCTGGTCGGAAGCCGAAGCCGAAGCCGTTAATAACGGTGGTCATTTGGTTACGATTACGACCCCGGAGGAGAACGAATGGTTGATCCGTACGTTCGGCAACGATAAGAGCCTGTGGATCGGTTTTTACCAGAGTCCCGGCTCCGCCGAACCGGCGGGAGGCTGGAGATGGAGCAGCGGAGAGCGGGTGGTCTATACCAACTGGGACGGGGGACAGCCCGACAATTACACGGGTAGGGACAATTACGCCATGCTGCTGAGCCATGCGCGGGGCAAGTGGCATGACGTTCCCCTGGAAGGCTGGCCGATGACCTCGAAATACCGGGGGATAATCAAAGTCAAAGCAGATCTTGAATGCGGCACCTTCAGGGGGCAGCGATATTGTCTTACCCCTTCGGAAGGCGACTGGAATCAAGCTGAAAGAGAAGCGGTCAGTTACGGTGGTCATTTGGTTACGATTACGACCCCGGAGGAGAACGAATGGTTGATCCGTACGTTCGGCAACGATAAGAGCTTGTGGATCGGTTTTTACCAGAGTCCCGGCTCCGCCGAGCCGGCGGGAGGCTGGAGATGGAGCAGTGGAGAGCGGGTGGTCTATACCAACTGGGACGGGGGACAGCCCGACAATTACACGGGTAGGGACAATTACGCCATGCTGCTGAGCCATGCGCGGGGCAAGTGGCATGACGTTCCCCTGGAAGGCTGGCCGATGACCTCTAAATATAGGGGAATAATGAAGTTGAATCGTTGAAGGAGACACCGGGTATGTACAGAGTGATTTTTACCGCCGCTGTGGCGTCAGCGCTGCTCCTTTGGGTGTCTCCTCAGGCAACGGCCAGGGATCTCTGCTGTTTTGGCCGCACGGAGAAGAAGGTCACCGGCGTCTGTTTCGTCCGGGGCTTTCAGGAGGGGCGCATCTGCATTGAAGAACCTCCCAACAACATGAATAAAGCATGCTGGGGGATATCCGGATGTTTTGAGTTGAAGGATCACGGCGGCGCCAAGGTTGGCGACCGGGTCATTGTCACCGGCTGGCGTGCCGGCGATATGAAATGTTACCAGGGGCCTAATTGCGGCAAGGTAAGCGTTGTGGGATCAACGGGGGCATCGGAAGGGAAGTAGCATATCCCCCAGGTATCAACGTCTTCCGCTTATAACAGGTTCGGCATTGCCCTTCCCGATGACGCGAGAAAGATGAAAGCGGGCGAGGTCGTCATCAAGGGGGCGAATGTCCCGGATTAACGAAACTTGCCCCTTTTACGCTTGATGGAAAAGATGATCGCACCCCCGATATAGCGGATCCGAGCATACTCATAGCCAACCAGACCAAACCATGACACAAAAGACTCGTGGACATGCTTCCCCTCCAATAATCGGAAATCTTAGACAAATTACCTTTAGGGGTCGTATGTCCATTTTTTCAACTACTAAAAGTACGCATCAACCGGATGAACCACCTCTA
>Ga0302248_1000712_pt1 | contig 29619 bp, 12 predicted proteins | sample AAG_UR_Leu_MG_FD_193528 | JGI IMG/M metagenome (GOLD analysis project Ga0302248, IMG submission 193528) | Enriched activated sludge microbial communities from anaerobic digester in WTTP, New Holstein, Wisconsin, United States - AAG_UR_Leu | ecosystem: Engineered > Bioreactor > Anaerobic >...
TATATGTATATTTCAAAAATATACGAACGTCAATCGGGAATCGTTAAACCTTCTCATCAAGAACACTCCATGAAAAGACAATCCATGCAATCAGATCGGGGCGGTGTCGATGACCTCCGATGTTTTGTGCCCATTGCTTGTCTACCTCGCCCCTCCCACAGTCTGAAGGATATAGAGGACCTCCGCCAGGTCGATCTTGTTGTCCCCGTTGACGTCGGAGCCGGAGGCGGCATAGTCGGGGCGGATGGCCGCCGGATTCCGGCCGGCGACGGCCTGGAGGGCCAGGATGGCATCTGTCAGGGTGACGCCGTTCTGGCCGTCCAGGTCCCCCTGGATCATCTGGGTGGTAGCCGACATGGGAATGCTCAGGGTCGTTACCTCTCCGGCCCGAACCGCCACGTCGGAGACATAGGCGCCCGAATACCCGCCCGCAGTACCCGCCAATGCCACCAATCCCGGATTGGCCGACAGGACAAAGGCCCCATCGGTCACGGGGATATTGATATTGCTACCCCCGATCGTCGCCACCAGGCTGTATGTGAAGAAAATGTTACTTGAGACAGGAGATGCCTGGCTGTTTCTTTTAAAGTCTGGCATTGTTTAAGTCAATAGAAAAATGATAATAAGAGTTGCATGAAACGCCGCATTTTTAGCCGTTTTCGGGCGGGTGTGACCTAATTCACACTTGAACTGTGAATCAGGTCACACCCCAGGTCAAAATGGAGTTGACAGGTCAAGGCAATATTGTTACAAAAATCCCAAGATTTGGGGAATGTCAGTCGAAAAGCATCCTTCGGTACGTCTCTTCAAATTCAGCAGACATTGCCTTCTAATAAACAAGACTTCCAACAATTCATAACCTGTCTTTACACAAGATTATCTTTCCAATCAATACGGGGGGTTGGCCATGAAAGCGAGGCGACGCGGAGAAGATGCCCATAACGCCGTCATCGGAGGGCGCGGCGGATTGAATATTACTGCGCATAAGTTATTGATTCTGCTGGCGGTGCTGATAATGATGCTGGCCGGCGCCGAGGCTCGCGCCGCCTACTTCAGCGATGATATGGAGGGCGTCGCCAAGTGGACGGCCGACCCGCCCTGGGCCGTTTCCACGGCGGACAAGCACAGCGGCGCTCAGGCCTGGACCGACAGTCCGGGCGGATACTACGGCAACTCTCAGGACGTCTCCCTCACCATCACCACCCCCCTGGACCTTACCGGCGCCGTCAGTCCCCAACTGGTCTTCTGGCACAAATATCAACTCGAAGCGGATTTCGACAAAGGTTTCGTGGAGCTTTCCACGGACGGAGGCCAGACTTGGCCCAACCGCCTGGCGACTTTCACCGGCACCTCCCCGTGGAAACGGGAACAGATAGATCTGACCCCCTATGCCGGCCAGGCCGACGTGAAGCTTCGCTTCCGTCTCGTTACGGACAAGACGGTAGTCGGGGACGGCTGGACCATCGACGACGTGAGCATCGGCGAGCCGCCGAACCAAACGGCGACTTTCACCGTCGGGAATCCCAAGAACACCTCCCTGGATCTCTCCTGGTCCGAGAGCCTCGATGCCGATTTCGCCGCATACAAGATCTACCGGTCCCTGTCCGCCGGCGTTACACCGGCCGGCACCCTGGTCGCAACGATTACGGATCGGGGCATTACCACCTACACCGATACGGGACTCATGCCCGGAACCACTTATTATTACAAGATATATATAGTCAATTCCCTGGATCTCTATACCCCGGGCAAAGAGGCCTACCTGGCCACAATTGTAAGTTTTTACAGCTATCCCTTCTTCGACGACATGGAAAACGGCGTCGGTGGCTGGACGGCGGCGGCCCCCTGGGGATTGACCTCGTCGGATCGACACTCCGGCCAGTATTGCTGGACCGATTCACCGGCCGGTCCTTACGGCGCCTCCACGGATTCCGCCCTGGAGATCAAGGTGGATCTCGGCCCGGCCGTGATGCCGGTCCTCTCCTTCTGGCACCGGTACATCTTCGATCCCAATGTCGATTACGGCTATGTGGAAGTGAAGGAAGACGGGACTTCCACCTGGAACAGGATCTATGCCGTAACGAGTACCCAGGCGGCCTGGGTCGAGGAGAAAGTAGATCTTTCCTCTTATGCGGGGAAGAAGGTCTTCGTCCGCTTTCGCCTCATCGCGGACGGCAGCAACCAGGCGGATGGCTGGTACATCGACGACGTGCGCATCGGGGAGACCCAGAGCCCCGTTACCGTCTATCCTTTTCGGGACACCATGGATCTTCCGTTGGCGGTCATGAACTGGCACTCATCATCCTGGTCCCTGGTTCCCGATTCCCACTCCGGAACCTATGCCTACAAGGACAGCCCCACCGGGAAATACGGAGATCAGGTATGGTCGGAGCTGATCCTGGCAAACAGCATGAACCTCCAGGGGGCCATCCATCCCCAGCTCTCCTTCTGGCATAAATACAATCTCACGAATCACAGCGGCAACTATGGGGAATACTCCGCCTGCAATAACAATTATAACCGTGAGCACGACTACGGCATCGTTTACCTTTCCACCTATAACGGGCAGGCGGGAACCTGGACGGAACTGGCCCGCTATTCGGGATCGGCGGACTGGAAGCAGGAAAAGATCGACCTCAGCGCCTGGGCGGGACTGCCGAACGTCCGGATAAAGTTTGTCCTCTATGACCAGCGATCGGAAAACTACGCGAGTTGCAATAATCGATTGGCAGGGTGGACGATCGACGACGTCATCATTGAAAATGCCCCCCTCGATGTGATCCTGACCCTGACAGCCAGCACCATGAGCACGGTTGACCTCTCCTGGACGGAAAACGCCGACAACGATTTCAACCGTTACGAGATCTATCGGTCCGCAACGGCAGGGGTGACAAGGAACAACACCCTGGTGGCGTCCGTTGCCCAGAAGACCACCCTGGCCTATAAGGATTCCGTGGCCATGGTTCAGCCCGGATCTTACTACTACCGGATCTGGGTGGTGGACGAGGACGGCAACGTCTCCCCGGGGAGCAACGAAGTACATGCCACCTATACGGTTCCCGGAAGCGCCTATCCGTTTGCGGAAGATGGGGAGGCGGGATCGGCCAAGTGGTCCTGGGGTTCCCCCTGGGGACAGGTTGCCCTCCCCGCCGGGGAGACCCACACAGGTCAGGCATCCACGGTCTGGACAGATTCTCCGGGGGCCAATTACACCGCCAATGCCGATACGACCCTCACGACCTTCATCAATATGAGCGGTTCCACCAATCCCGTCCTGAGTTTCTGGCACAAGTATTCCCTGGAGCAGGCCAAGGATTTTGTGAAACTCGAGGTGTCAATGGACAGTGGCCAGACCTGGACCGTACTCCGGTCCTTCACGGGGACGGAGACGGCCTGGAGTCAGGAACGGGTTAATCTCGCCGCCTATACGGGACAGGCGAACCTCGGCCTCCGGTTCCATCTGACCTCCGATGGAGCGGGCCAGCAGGATGGGTGGTTCATGGATGACCTGACCATCCAGGAAGAGGCCGTGAGCGCCCCTTATCCCTTTACGGACGGAGTCGAGACTGGACCGGCCCCCTGGTTCTATACGTCCCCCTGGGGCAGGACGACGGAGGACAAACACGCCGGCTCCTATAGCTGGTCATGTTCCCCCGGTGCTACCTACTCACCTAACGCGGACACATCCCTTCAAATTTCCATCGATCTTGGATCGGCCAACATGCCGGTCCTCTCATTCTGGCAGAAGTACGCCTTCGATACGAACGTGGACTTCGGATATGTCGAGATCCGGGAGGCGGGGAGCGCATCATGGCAGCGGATCTATTTTGTGACGGGAACCCAGGTCGCCTGGACGGAGGCCCGGATAGATCTCTCCCTATATGCGGGCAAACAGATCGATCTTCGCTTTCGGGTTGTTGCCGACGGGTCCACGGAGGCTGACGGCTGGCATATCGACGACATCCGTATCGGGGAAACCCAGAGTCCGGCTCTGACCTATCCCTTTAAAGACGGCCTGGACGGCGCTGCCACCCTGACTAACTGGCACAGCGCTTCCTGGTCCCTCGTTCCGGACAGCCGGCCCGGGGCCAGCCCCGGAAGTCTGGCCTTCACGGACAGCGCCAACGGACCTTACGGTGCTTTTACCAACTCCCGGCTCGTCCTGGCGAATATTCTTGATATGCGGACGGCCGTCCATCCCCAGTTGACCTTCTGGCATAAGTACGAAACGACCAATCAAAGCGGCAACTACGGAGAGTATTCCGATTGCGGCAACAATTACAACCGGGAGCACGACTACGGAATCGTTTATCTCTCAACCTACAACGGGCAGGCGGGGACCTGGAAGGAGATCGGCCGCTTCAGCGGCCAGGCGGCGTGGAAACGGGAGCAAATCGACCTTAGCACCTGGGCGGGCCTCCCCAATGTCCGCATCGCCTTCGTCATGAACGACAACAAGTCCGAGAACAACGACTGCACGACAAGGCGGGAAGGATGGACCCTGGATGACATCGTCGTGGAAGACGCCCCGAAGGATGTGGACCTGGCCATCACCTCTTCGTCAATGAACAGCGTGGCCCTCTCCTGGACAGCCAACACGGACGTGGATTTCAACCGCTATGAGCTTTATCGTTCCGCCTCCGCGGGGGTGACCCGCAACGCCACCCTGGTGATGACGGCGACAGAGGTGGACACCAAAACCTACACGGACCCAGTGGCCCTCGTGCAGCCCGGGACCTATTTCTACCGCCTGTGGGTCATCGACGCCGACGGAAACGTTTCCATGGGGAGTAACGAGGTCCAGGCCACCTACGTCATTCCAGCCAATTCCTATCCCTTTTCTGACGGAGGAGAGGCTGGAACAGCCAAGTGGGCCTTTGGAGCGCCCTGGGGTCTGACGGATGTGGAGAAGTACTCCGGGATTTATTCCTGGACGGATTCTCCCGGGACGAACTATGCCGCCAATGCCAATACGAGCCTGTCAACCTTCCTCAACCTCAACGGCTCCACGAACCCAATCCTGACCTTTTGGCACAAATACCTCCTGGAGGAGGGGAAAGACTTTGTAAAGCTGGAGGTTTCGACGAACAACGGCCAGGACTGGACGGTTCTGAAGTCCTATACGGGGGTGGAGACGGGCTGGAGCCAGGAGCGGATCGACCTTTCCGCCTATGCGGGCAACGCCAACCTCGGCTTCCGGTTCCGCCTTACTTCCGACGCCGCCAATCAGCAGGACGGCTGGTATATGGATGACCTGAAGATCGAGGAAGGGGCCGTCATGGCGGCCTATCCGTTCCACGATACCATGGAGAACGGCCCCAGCCCGTGGTTCTACGACTCTCCCTGGGCCCTCGTCCTCCTCCCCGGGGACAAGACCAGAACCGGACAGCCCTCAGTAGTCTGGACGGATTCTCCAAGCGCGAGCTACGCCAAGAGCGCCGACTCATCTCTCTATTTGACCATCGATCTCGGGTCGGCAAACATGCCGCTTCTGTCCTTCTGGCAGCGTTATGCCTTTGAAGACAATTCCGATTACGGCTATATAGAGGTCAAGGAAGCAGGTTCGGCGACTTGGAAGCGCCTGTACTTCGTCACCGGCACCTCCCCTTCCTGGGTGGAGGCCAGGGTGGACCTTTCCAACTATGCGGGTAAACAGGTCAATATACGTTTCCGGGTCGTTGCCGATGCGAGCGATACCCAGTCCGACGGCTGGTTTATCGACGATGTCAGGATCGCCGAAACGACGCAGCCGCCCCTCGCTTATCCCTTCTTCGACAACCTCGATGGCGCCGTAACTGACAACAACTGGCACCCCGGCAACTGGAGCCTCGTTTCCAACGTGCGCAACAGCGTCACGAGTCTCGCCTTCGTGGATAGTCCCCTCGGGGCATATGGCGACCAGGTCCAGCCGGAGCTGATTCTTTCCAACACCATCGATCTGCGGGGATCCGTCCATCCCCAGTTGTCCTTCTGGCACCTGTATGAGCTGATCAATCAAGGTGGCAATTATGGAGAGTATTCGGACTGCGGCAACAATTACAACCGGGAGCATGACTACGGCATGGTCTATCTTTCGACGTACAACGGTCAGTCGGGGACGTGGAAGGAGATCGGCCGCTTTACCGGGACCCAGTCCACCTGGAAGGAGGAGAAGATCAATCTGAGTTCCTGGGCGGGTCTGCCCAACATCCGGATCAAGTTCGTCCTGAACGACAACCGGTCGGAAAACAACAACTGTAACAGCAGACGGGCCGGCTGGACCCTGGACGACATCCGGATCGGTGAGGATGCGGCCATCCCGAGCTTCATTCAGAAGGTATCTGGAGACGGACAGAATGGTGAAACGGGCAAGGTCCTGCCCCAGGCGTTTACGGCCCGGATCTATGATTCGGACAGCCGGCCGCGTGCGGGGATCGTCGTTGACTTTGCCGTCGTCAGCGGCGGCGGAACCCTCTCCGCCGCTTCCGCGACGAGCGACGCCAACGGCTTTGTCTCGACGGTCCTTACCCTGGGCGCAATCTCCGGGACCAACACCGTTTCCGCCACGATCAGGGACTCCAGCCCGGTGCAGGCGGTGGTCTTCTCCACCTCGGCTTACGCGGCGGGCCAGGCCATGACCTTGAACAAGGTGTCCGGGGACAGTCAGGTGGGGGTTGCCGGGTCGGCCCTGGCTAACCCCCTGGTGGTAAGGGTTTTCGATATAAACGGCACCCCGGTGGCGGGTGTCGATGTGACCTTTACGAAGATTTCCGGCGATGCAACCCTGACGGTGACGACGCCGGTGGCGACGGATGGGGGTGGCTATGCCATGAATACTTTGGCGCTGGGAGCCGCCACCGGGACGGTTTCCGTTGCCGCCTCGGCAACAGGGCTGCTGGGGTCACCCGTGGCGTTCAGCGCTTACTCCGTCCAGCAGGGCGGGACCCTCGGCGATACGGACGGCGACCTCATCCCCGATGCCTGGGAACTGGCCAACGGCCTGAATCCCAATGACGCCGGGGATGCCGCCCTGGATGCCGACGGCGACGGCCTCTCGAACCTAACGGAGTACAGCCGCGGCACGAACCCCAAGTCTGCCGATACGGACGCCGATAGCATGCCCGACGGATGGGAGGCTCTTTACGGTCTCAATCCCCTCGATCCGGCGGATGCCGCTCAGGATGCCAACCGGGATGGGACGACGAACCTCCAGCATTATATAAACGGCACGATCCCGGTGGCCATGCAGCACTTCCATGTAGCCGGCATGACCAGCAGATCGGTCGTGGCCTACGGGACCCTGACGATCAATGGCTTGCCCGCCGAGGTGGGGGACGAGGTGGCGGTCCTGGATCCGTCGGGGGTGGTTTGCGGCCAGTGGACGGTTACCACTTCCGGGCAGTATGGCTTCATGAACATCTACGGCGACGATGCCGGCACGCCGGCCGACGAGGGCGCCCTGCCCGGCGACGTCCTGCGCTTCCGGGTCTGGAAAGCGGCGACGGGCGTGGAGGTGGACGCCGTAGCCACAGTGATCACGGGCACCCAGCCGCCGACCTGGACTTCGGACAATGATGTCCTCCATATCAATCTCGACGCCTCCGGGAAATATGTCATTCCCCTCCATGCGGGATGGAATCTCATCAGCTTCCCCCTGAAGACCTGCTTCTACACCGACGGGGTTCCCGGGACGGCTGACGGGGAACCGGTGGAACCCATGCTTACGGGAACGGTGTTCCAGAAGGTCGCCGGTATCGCCGATGTGTTCGGTTCCATTGCGGGGAAGTATGAGGTTGTCCGGAGTTTCGACGGCAAGGGCGCCCATACCTTCCTGCCCGAAGAGCCGACCTTCAGCACGGTCAAATACATCGCCGGCGGCTATGGGTACTGGATCAAGATGAAGGAGGCGGCGAATCTGGAACTGGTGGGATTGAAAGCGGCGGCCGCCGACTCCCTGGCCCTCCACGGCAACTGGAATCTCGTCGGTTACTGGCATCCCGATGTCCGTTACACCGGCCTGGCGCCGACCGTCGCGTTTCCGGCGGGGGCCGGCATGACCCAGGTGAACGATATTGGAGCGGTCCTCCAGGCGATCCAGGGAGATTACGCCGTGGTCCGGTCCTTCGACGTTCAGGGCGGCCATACCTATGATCCGGCCCTGGGCAGCTTCAACAACTTGAAGTACTTTGGCCCCGGCTACGGGATGTGGATCAAGATGAACACGGTGAAGGATCTGTCGTACTGATGCGGTGCGGCGGGAGGTTTCTCCTTGATTCCCTCCGGGCGCCACGGCTTTTGTTTGCGGACCTGGCGAAGCGCGGCAATGGGAAGGGATTCGGGATTTGTAGAAAAACCGGAGGCGAGGAGGTTGAAATGACAATGGAACGGATAGGCCGGCGGCGGCGATTTCCTCTCGGCGGGATTCTGCTGATGGCCGTATTTATAACGGTGATGTATTCCGGCGCCTGCTGGGGGGAGGAAGACAAACCGCGGCCCACCCCCTTCAGCATGGATTTCTACGGGACCATCGCCGGGGCCAAAGCGGGAGACCGGGTGACGGTTTACAATCCCCGGGGGGTGCTCTGCGGGGAATTCACCATTAACAGGGACGGCCAGTACGGATTTCTTCCCGTTTATGGCGACGATGCGGCCACGGCGGAGGAAGACGGCGCCAGGCGGGGCGACGTCCTGACCTTCCGCCTCAACGGGGCGCCCCTCCCCTCCGCCCAGCCGATAATCTGGCGGGGGGACCGGGAACGACAGCGGGTGGACTTCCCGTAAAACGGGAGCGGATCGAAAGGAAGCGACGGTGATACAACCCCCTGGCACGGGGGAATTAGGGGGGGGATGGATCAGCATCCAACAGCTTATGGCAACGGAAGGCATCCTTGGGCATCGGCACGTCCGGTTACTCGCGGCGATGAACATGGTTCTCGCGGAGGCGGCCCTTGCTTATCCGGGGTGGTTTTCCCGGTCGCGGCGGGGGATCCGCCGGCACCGCCGTCTTCCATTGGCGGTGCGGATGACGCTGGTAATGCTGGCGGCGGCCTTTGTCATTATTCCGGCGGCGCCGCCACCGATTTCGGCCGCCCATTTCCAGCTTCCCTTCTCTCCCACGGAGTACGGGGAAAACTATGGCGATTATCTCGGTCGGTTGCAGATTCGTGGCTTGGCGGCCCAGGCGGGGGATGAGGTGGCGTTCGTCAACGCGCAGGGGGAAATCTGCGGGAAAGTGGCGATCGCCGTGGATGGCCAGTACGGGACGGTGCCTGTTTATGGGCATCATCTTGCCGACGGCGACCTCCTGGGCGTTCGGGTCTGGGATGCGCGGCAGGGCCGGGAATGGCGGGATGGCAGCGTAAGATTGAAACCGGGAACCCCTTCGACTTTCTTTGTGGCCGCGTCGGTGCCGCCGATCTGGGAGAAAGGGTCGGGTTTTGCCCTCGACATCGAGGTTTTGCCCCGGGCGGGTGACGTGAACGGTGACGGGATGATCGATCTGGCGGACCTCGTTCTGACCTTGCAGATTCAAACGGGCGGCGCCGCCGCCGCGGTGACGGTGGAAGGCGACGTGAACGGCGACGGCCGGATCGGAATGGCCGAGGCGGGGTACATCCTCCAGCGCATCTCCGGTTCGAGATGAAGGTTGAAGATAATTTCGATGTGTGTCCTTTCGGCATCGATGTGGCCATGTTAAAAAAGTATATTATTTCAAATTCTTATGAATGGAATGGTTGTGAGAGATTCTTTCCGGGATGTTTGATCAAGGAACAATGAACGGATCGGGGAAGAAAATCATTTTCCGGTGGAGACGTTACTGGGGCGGGCGGGGCTTCTTCTTGTGCCTTGCATATGCCTTGGCGCTGGTGATTTGTGCCTTGCCGATTTCCGTGGGAGCGGTGGAGGCCGCCCCTTCCTGGACAGGTACCTGGGATACGGTTTGGGAATCAGGGACCGCCCGGATGGTCCTGGTCCAGGCGGGAAACCAGGTGACGGGGAGTTATGATTATAACGGAGGGACGATTTCCGGGACGGCGTCGGGAAACAGTTTGACCGGCACCTGGACGGAAAGCAATAACAGCGGTTCTTTTGAGTTCGTTGTTGCCGCCGACGGCCGTTCTTTTTCGGGGACATGGGACGGGACGGAGTTCTGGTCCGGGATCCGCACCACCCATTTCGCATCTCCCGAGCCAACGCCGGCCTGGGCGGATTATCTCGGTCGTTTCCGCATCGACGGCGTTGACGCCCAGCCCGGGGACGAGATCGCCTTTTTCGATCCCCAGGGGGTATTGTGCGGCCGGTTTACCGTGGAGCAGGCGGGACAATACGGAATCGTCCGGGTGTATGGCGATGATCAGGGGACGGCGGCCGTCGATGAGGGCGCCGTGGCGGGCGATATCCTGACGGTGAAGATCTGGGATGCCCGGCGTATGAGGGAAATCACCGGCGCGGACGTCAGTCTGCACGCAGGATTGCCTCCGGTGGGTTCGTCCTTCCTGCCGGCGGTCCTGCCGCCGGTCTGGCAGGACCGGCAGGGTTATGCCCTGAATGTCGATACCGCCGCCCATTTTGCCGCCCCGATGGCGACCCCCTATGCGGCCAACTATCTGGGACAGCTTCTTATTGACGGTTACCCGGCGGACATTGGCGACGAGGTGGCGGTATTCGATGCCGGTGGCATCCTTTGCGGCCATACCCGGATCACGACCCCCGGCCAGTATGGGATCGTCCAGATCTACGGCGATGACCCGGCCACCGCCGCCGTAATTGAAGGGGCCACGGAAGACGGGGTGCTGACCTTCAAGGTCTGGTCGAAGAAAACCGGCAAGGAGTACCCGGGGGACAAGCTCCGCCTTGTTCCCGGAACCGCTGCCGGCTCTTTCCTTCCTTCCCTGGCGCCGCCGATTTGGCGGGTTGATGCCGGCTATGTATTGAATATCGAAGCCTGGGAGCAAATTGTCCCGCCGCCGGTGGCGACCGTGGACGGTGCTCCGGCCTCACCGACCAAGCAGACGGATGCCTCTTTGACCGTAGGCGGCGCGGGTGTTGTTGCCTATAAATACAAACTGGATGGCGGCGTCTATTCCGGGGAGGTGCCGGTGGCCGAACCCATCGTCCTTAGCGGTCTGACGGAGGGCGGACACACGGTTTATGTCCTGGGTAAGAACACTTACGGGGATTGGCAGGCGGAGGCCGCGGCGACGGCGGCGTCCTGGCTGGTGGATACCCAGGCCCCGCAGTTGACCGTTGCGGAGCCGCCGGAGGGATACAAGACCCATCTGCTCGCCGTGACTCTCAGCGGTCAGGTTCAGGATATCACCGCCGTAACGGTTTCCGTCACCCTGGAAGGCGCGGTATATTCCCCCGCTGTGACGGGTGGCGCTTTCTCTCAGGTCCTTTCCTTTCCCGCCCGGAACCGGGACTATGTGATCGAGGTGCGGGCCGTGGACGCCCTGGGCCAGACGACGAGTCTCCAGAGGACGGTTACGATAACCAACACCCCCCCCGTTCTGGAACATGCCACGGTGGGCGCCCCGGCGGGCACGGCGGTGGCGGGGACCCTGACGGCGACGGATGCCGACGCCGATCCCCTGACGATCCGCGAGGGCCCGCCCCTGTGGTATTTCTACATCTGCAGTACCATGTATCCCTGGTCCACTTATGGTTATATCCCCCTCACCGGAGAAGAGATGCTCGCGGTAATCACCGGCGGTCACAAGGGGATGCTGGTCCTGGACCAGGCGACCGGCCGGTATCTCTATACCCCCCGGCCCGGCGCCACGGGGGAGGACATCTTCGTCTTCCGGGCGAACGACGCCACGGAGGATTCCGCTTTCGCCTACCTGAAGATCGACATCGGCGCCGTGGCAAGCGACGGGCAGGAGGAGGGTCCGACGGCGACGCCCCTGGCCGCCCTGCCCGGTGATGTGAGCGGTGACGGCAAAGTGGACCTCGCCGACGCGATCCTTTCCCTCCAGACAGCGGCGGGCGGGGCGATGGCGGTCAACGTTACCGGGGACGTCAACGGCGATCAGCGCATCGGCCTGGCGGAGGCCCTCTATGCCTTGCAGTATGTCTCCGGACTCCGAGGCCCCGGTGCCGCCGCATATGCCGTCGCCGATTATTTCCCCGTCCAGGTGGGGGACTGGCGGGATTTCCGTGACGATGTGACGGGAATCGTTTACCGGACCCTCGTTTCGGAGCCCAAGACCATCGGCGGGGCGAGCACCTTTGTCTTTTCCTACGCCAGTGGTTCTCGTGAATACTACACCGCCGACGCCACCGGGTTAAAGCTCCACGGTGTCTATGAACCAGCGGGGTCGCTCCCGGGAGAATACCTCTTCGACGCGCCGCTCCTGCTCGTGAAGGGGAGCGCCAAGATCGGCGATCGCCATGTCTCCTCAACCTATTATCACTTTTCGCTTTACGGGGTGGTCAACGACGTCCTGGTTACGACCGCCACGACACTGGTGGGCCTCCAGGACGTGACCACCCAGAACGGCGTCGTCAAGGATTGCCTCCTCGTCTCCCTGGAGAGGACGGAAACCCTGGCGGGACAGACCCAGCCCATCGTTTCGGCAACGACCCTCTACTGGTTTGCCAAGGATATCGGGTGCGTAAGGCAGGTGGACCAGTCCCGGTCCGTAACGATCTCGGCGGCCTCCGTCCAGGGCGCCTACCGGTCTTTTTGAACCGGTCGCAGGATGCCGCAAAGGTTCCCGTGGACCTGGTCGCCCGGGAGATCCGGCGAACGAACCAATTGTGCGCTAAAAGGGATATGATCAATAAATGACGCGGAATTTCAGATATATAAAATCTCCTTCACGGGAAAACGCGGAATGATGTTTTCCCGTTTTCCTTCCTTGCGAAAATATAGTGGTTGGTTCCGGGGCCCTTTGCTCGTGTCACTGCTGTTCCTTCTTGGGCTATCGGCCTCTCCCGTTGCCGCCGCGGATCTGATCCTGAGCGGCAGTGATGTCATGATCATCGAAAACGTTACCCATATCCAGACAGGGAACATCATCGTCCGGGACAGTGCCCGCCTCACCATCCGAAATACCACCCTGATAATGAATATCAGTTATCACGAGGAGTTCGACATCATTGTCGAAGGCGGCGCCACGCTGGAGATCATCGACTCCACGGTGACCACGGCCCTTCCCAATGAGATTCAGCGGATTATAATGCGCGGACCCTCCCGGCTCGTCTTTCAGGGATCGAACCTGACGGCGGGCATGGCGTATCTCTCTTTCGGCGCCGAGGGGGGAGGTCTCTTTTCCGGTACGGCGACCCTGACCAATTCCCGGCTCCAAAACATCAGCCTCCTGTTTGCCTCCGAAAGCCCCTGTACGGTCAATGTGTCCGATTCTTTTTGCAATTCTCTTACCTTGCGCTTCAACAACAACTTTCAGGGAGAGTTCTCTCATCTGAAACCTGGCCTGTTTTCCTCCTGGAGTTACAGGGATAACGGCTACAATATATCTTTTGAAAACGTGGAGATATATTCCCTCACCGCGGCCTGCGACGGTCCTTCCCAAATCCTGATGCGGAACTGCGAGTTTCACCAGTTCGCCCCAACCCAGCCTTCCGCGTCCATCCGCATGACTGCCGTGGACTCCCGGATCAGGCAGATTCCCCTGCACGGTCTGGTCAATATCAAGGCCTCGTTCCAGGGTTTGAAGAACGGTCATTACGACGAATGGCGTTTGAGTGATCATGCCGCCGTAACTTCCGGGGAGTTGCCGGTCATCGAGCTGAGAAATACCGATGTCCTGGATTGGTGGGGGGTCGCGGTTTTCGGCGGTTCGGAGATAAGCATCGACGATTCCACTCTGGAATTTCGCGTCTATGGCAACGGCTCTTATGCAAAGCTCAGCAACTCTTTGATAAAATACCGGTTTATGCTTTATGGGGCCACGAACAGCATCGTGGAATTCGAAAATGCGGTCGTTGAAAACATCGATGTCTATGTGCCGCCCGTTACGGCGGCGATCAGGGGAACCATGACCTTTGCCGCCGGCGCCCAGGTGACCGGTTGGTATGGCCCGGCAACCATCAAGAGGACCTTCCCCGTGCAGGGGGATGTGGCCGATGCCGGACTGACCCTGTATAACGGGCAGGGGGCGGTGGTGTGGTCCGGCCGGACGGATCGGCAGGGCAAGGCTGCCTTCGACGTCGATTTCACGGACGACAACCACCGGGAAGACTGGAATCTCGCGGTAATCAACAACGGGCAAACCGTAAACAAGACGATCAACCTCCTGATCGCGACGCCCATTGTCCTTGCCGGGACATATACGGTGGCGGATGTGGTGATGATTCTACGAATATTGTCCGGCATTTCTCCATCTTTGCCGCCGTCTGGCCTTGCCGATATCGATGGAGACGGCCGGATCGGCCTGCCGGAGGCGGTCTTCATCCTCCAGAAAACGGCGGATATACACTGATGATTTGAGCATTTCTCCGATCTTAATGCCTATAGAAAAAGAGGAAGGGATCTTTCCATCGGAAAACCTGGGGCGGATGCACGGCAAGAGGGTCGGCGGCGTCCCTTGTTGAGTGAATCGGCTTGTCGATTGGGTGCATCGCTCGTCAGGTCGGCAATCCCCGCCTCCGTAGGGACAAATTTGAAGCGCTTTTCGGGCAGGCCTCTCCGGCACGCCTCTTTTTGAGCTTTCTTTTACTCCGCTGATTCTCCGAATTCGAAGCGTCATGCCGAGATGCAATCGTCCCAGGAGGATTGATGGTCCCCATGATGAGGAATGAAGGGGTTAGTCTCGCGTTCCCGATGTGGTCTGGAGGATATAGATCACCTCCGGGGCGCCGATCTTCTGATCGCCGTTGACGTCGGCGGCGAGATTCGGTGTAGCGCCCGACGGTGGCTGCAGGGCGAGGATCTGCAAGGTGAGGATGGCGTCGGCCAGATCGACGAGGCCGTTCCCGTCGATGTCGCCTCTGAGGATATTGATTCCGCTGAGATCGATGCCCAGGACCCCGGCGATGGTGGCGGTGGAGTCATCCGCGTTGGGGCAGGAGACCTTGAGGACGTAAGCCTCGTGATCACCCGCCGTGTAAGGGTACTGACTGCCGCCGCTCTTCAGTGAGGCGGCGAGGGTGTAGCTGCCCCGGGCCAGCGTCCCCGTGAGGGCGACATTGCTCCAGGCCAAAACCGGGGTGTCGCCGCTGTCGAGCACGGCGGCGTAGAAGGCCTGGTTGCTGTAGCCCCGGTCGCCGGAGATCGTGCAGGCGCCGTCCAAGACCACGGGGTGGCGGTAAACGTCCGCCTGGGCCTTGAACTGGCCGGCGACTTCGTAACTCTTGCCGAACCCCACCGATTTATCCAGTACCAGCGCCACAAATGATTTTTCCGCCTTCCGGTCGTTGGCGGCGGCGGTGACGGTGATTTTGCTGGCGGTGCCGCCGGAACCGGAGGGGGCGGCCAGGCTCAAAATATGGCCCGTGAACTGGGGCTGAACGGCCAGGCCGTTGGTGGTTTTGGCCTGGAGCGCCACGGGATCACCGTTTTCGTCCCGGGCATCCACAAAGAGCTGCGCCGCCGGCTGGACGGTATTGTTCAGGATCAGGTCGGTGAAGGCGGTGTTGATGACCGGCGGGACGTCGGCACCGCCGCCGGAAGCCCATTCGCAGTCGCTCCCGGTACAGGGCTTGAGGGGGAAATAGATTGTGAGATCACCGGGATTGACGGTGAAGGAGAGGCCACCGGCCTGGATGGTCTGATCGAGATAGTAGAAGTCGTCACTGTACCCGCCCCAGCCCATGTTGAGGTGAAAACGGTGTCCGGTGCCGTCGGAGGCGTAGCCGTCGGCCACCACCATGTGACCGGGAAGACTAAGCAAAACCGGCCGCTCGGCGTCTATTTCCCCCTTGAGACCGGTGAAGAAGGACGCCGCATTGGCGTTGGTCAGGTTCTGGATCTGGTTGGAATAGCCGAAATTCTGGATCACCGCCGTGGTATGGAGATAGGCGGAGGAACCGCTGAGGCCGTAGGCGGTGTGATTGGCGATCCCCAGGTCGCTGATCAGGCTGGCCACCTGGTCGGCCTGCCAGGCCGGGGTGGCGGCATCGACGGCTTCCGGCATCTGGTCCCATTGGTAGTTTTTGAACAGAACGGCCTTCAGGGGCTGACCGTTCCAGGTGTAGGAGGCGACACCCTTGGCTGCGGCCGGATAGCGGTGGTATCTCAAGACCTGGGCCAGGGCGGTGTTGACGCAGCCGGTTAGGGTGGCGGCGCCGCTGATGCGGGGAGTGAACTTGTTGAAGGGGTATCCTTGATCCCAGGTGGATTTGATGAGCCAGGTGTCGGGGGTATAGCTCAGGGGCTGACGCGCCGGTTGGTAATTCAGAAGAAAATCCCATCGGGACTGGGTTTCGCTTGCCGACATTCCCTCCCGGCCGGCGGCGGTCTGGTCCTGAGTCTGGGCGGCCCGGGCGGCGCCCTCCAACTCCTGCCGGAAATAACGCTGCACCGCCGGCGGCAGATCCTCGAAATTCCTCGTGAAGGAATAGGCCTTAACGGGAGACAGATTCGCGGCCGGGGCGATGAGGATATACCCCCCGCCGGTAAGCCGGACCAGGGCGCCGCTGGCAATGGCGGGCAGCCCGGGATTGAGGCTGTTTTCTTCGAGGACTTCGACGGTGGCGACGAGCTTGTCGCTGTTCCGGAAGGCGAGGAAATTGGCGGCGATTTGTTCGTAGGGGACCGCCGCCAGGGCCGCGGCGCAAAGATGCAGCAACGCGGCAATGATGAAGATAATCTTAACGGTCAGTTTTTTCATGGCCGGGATGTTTTTCTTTCGGACTTGTGAATTCATTCTATTTCACGATCCCCGCCGCCACGCCGTTTATCGTTCCTCCGGTTCCGGATGTCACCTGGTAGCCGCCGGCGGCGGCGCCCGAGAATTTGACGTTCAGGGTCGTGCCGGGGACGTCCGTCCGGTTCAGGGCGCCCCCGCCGTTCACCGCCGCCCCCCAGTTGCCCGCATTGCCGGCGGGCGCGGTCCATCGCTGCATGTTGAACGAGGCGGTCATGTCGTTGCCCCCGGTGTTGGCGCGGAGGGTGATCGGGGCGGCGTTCAGGACCGGCGTGTCGATGAATGTCCCCGTGACGCTGTTTGTCCCCCAGATGCGGGGAGCCGCCTCGGTCTGGAAGCGGAGGAACTGGACGCCGTTCATCTGGATCGACATGTTGTTCCCGTTGCCGGCGAAATCGGCCCGGCCGACTTCCGAACAGGGGATGCGGGTGGCCCTTTCCATCGCCGCCCGGTCCGCGGCGTTCATGCTGTTGATGCGGGCAAAGAATGTGGCGGCATCCATAAACGCCCCCTGTTGGAAAGCCATCCAGGTCCTGGGGTTGGCGGGATCGAAGAGCCCGCGGATCTCACCGCCCATGACGGAGATCCGGAGGTTTATCCAGTCCGCTGTGGCGCCGGTGATGATCCCGGAGAAGGAATTCGCCGGGGGATCCACATTGTCGATACGGGCGCTCAGCAGCGCCGTGTCGCTGCCGCCTTCCGTTGCGGCCGAATATTCCCAGGCCACGGCTTTGCCTGCCCAGGTGGCGGGATCGCCGTCATATTCCCCGCCCGTGGCGGCGCTCCAGATACCCCAGAGGCCGTCATTCTGCCGGGCGGGATTGATTATGGCGGCGCTGCCCGTAATGGCGCCCAGCCGCAGGTCGATCTCCGGCGCCGCCTCGCCCCAGGTCAGGGGAGAAAGTCCGGGATCGCTGAATTTTACCAGTTGTCTGGAATTAACGAAAACATTGGCGGCGAAGTTCTGGGGAGTCAGCTCCGGGCTTATCTTTTGTCCATCCGGGGTCATGACAAAGGCGCTGGTGATAGCGCCGCTTCCCTCCCAGGCACCGGCGCCGGGATAATAATTGCCGGTGAGATCATAGGACTGGGCATTATCGTCCCAACTGTTCAGGATGCCTATGTTCCTGTCCCTGTCCATATACAGGCCGAAGAGGGTGGCCTGCACCCGGTTGGCCTGGTTCACGGCGCCGCCGAGATAGGAGACGTAGGCGCCGCCGATGGGTGCCTCGGAATCGGTGAATGGATTGTCCGTCTTCAAGGGGTTGGAGCTGTAAAGGATGCCGCCGAAAAGGAACGGTTTGCCTCCGAGGAAACTGGTGTCGTCAACCAGGAGAAATTCCGTCCGGCTGATCCGTCCGGCGGCCCAGAGGTCGTCCTGCCCGGCGAAGATACCCTGAAGATTGCTGCGGGAGTTGAAGCCGTACATGCCGTAGCCGACCACTTCTCCCTTTGGCGAATAGGCCAGTCCGGTCATGGCCTCGATATAGGCTCCCCGATTGTCGAAGGTGATGTCGTTTTGCGTGAAGGAATATACGCTGGGCTGGGCATCAGTCCAGACGGTCTTGATGGTCTGGCTGTAATAGGTCATGTTCTCCTCGTTTGGACCGCTGGCGTTGAAAGACGTGCTCACCGCCTCCCGCAGCGAAGGATTGGCATAGCTGCTCCATCCGTAACGACTGCCGTCCCGCCGGTCCCGATCGTTATAGCCGAAGGAGTAGAACTCTCCGTTGCCGTAGTCACGGTACCCGGATATCTCGTGATCCAGGACGGCGCTGGTTCCGTCGATACGGCTGGCAAAGGTTAGGCTCCCGGTCGTTTCCTTCCGCCAGACGCCGCCGGAGACGGCCTGCCAGGTCCCCTCCGTTCCCCCGGCCGCATCGGGCCGGTACGACCCCACCATCTCTCCGGTGATGGTTCCCGCCTTCGTCAGGGTGAGAAACCGGCCGGAGATGCCGCCGCTTATAAATCCGTTCTGCCAGAGACCGTTGTTTATGCCGGCGAACCATACGCCGCTGTCCGGATAGGTGAAGGGAATCTCCGTGGCGGTCGTATAAGACCCGAAGGAGCCCAGACCGGAAAGATTCATGGCCCAGGCGTCGGCCTGGTCCGGATTGCGGTAACGATTCATCACCTCGTGATTCAACTGGAAGATGCCGTAATCGGGAAGCCCATTGATGTTCAGGGTCCATCCGGGGGCATCGTAACCGGTCAGGACGCCGGACGTCGATTCGGAGCCCAGAAAATAGCCCTCCCGGGAACCCAACTCCACGGAGGCCCCCATATAACCGCCCTGCAGGTTGACCCAGTTGCCGTTGCTCAGGCGGTTGAGAAGTTTGTCGGGGGTAAAGGGAAGCGCGGCGCCCCGGTAGAATGGCTCTTCCCGGTAAAGGCGTCCCGTGGCCTCCCACATGCCAAGATCCCCGGAAACGGTGCCGGCGAAAATACCGCCCCGGAGGAAACCCGCCTCGGTGCCCGTGGGATTGACATAAAGGCCGTAGATGACACCGTTCAGGTTGTTTACCGATCCGGCCCCGCCTTCCGTGGCGACGGCGCCCATAAGATTCAGATAGTAGGCGTCGCCATCCGGGGTGGTCCTCTTCTGAGACGCGGCGTCGTAACTGAGCAGGCGGGCATTGAAAACCGCCGCGCCGGTGTAGTTGCCCATTTGGCCCAAAAAGTACAGATCGGCCTGGTTGTCCATTGTGGTATCTTTCAGGCTGGCTGCACCCGCCATGAGGCCGGAGAAATCCGCCGCCCGGACCACGCTGTAAACGTCGTTGGACCAGGGCTGGTCGTCCCCGGCGAAGGAGCGGACATAAACATCCGCCGGGAAGGGGTCGAGGGGAGCGGTCGGATGGTATATGGAGCCCGCCGGCAGATTGCGGGAGACCGGATCGTAGTAAGGGGCGGTGCCGGCGAGATTGGGAACGGGCAAGAGTTTCTTCATCCCGCCGCGGCTCAGCATCCAAACCTTGCCGGCGCCGGCCCGATAGGCCGAATAGGAACCGTCGGGCCGGTAGATCCAGGAGTCGCGGTACCGGCCGCCCAGAGCGTCGTCGTAAGCCTCGATCCGTTCCTGCTGGAACCCCTCGGGAAGGCTGCCGCCGTCCCGGACGAAATAGTCGTATTCATATTGACTTTTCCAGAAGCTGTCCTGGCCGGGGATGGTGGCGACCGTCTGCATCCGGGTATAGACGCCGTGATGGATCCGTCCTTTTACCGATTGATAGATGCCGCTTGTGTCCGTCAGGGTGTATTGATCTGTCTCGCCGGAGAAGCTGCTGCTGAAGTACATGGGGGTCCGTGTGTAGGAGCCGATACCCGTGGCCTGCCAGGCCGTATCACCGGCGGCGGCATTGGCGACGGCGCCGGAAAGTTCGTAGCGGGCCAGATTGGTCAGGGCAGAGCCGCTGAATATCCCGCTCGTCCCCGGATTGGTCTGGCCCAGGCCCGCCAACTGCCCTTTCCATAAGCCCTCCTCGGTGAGGTCCGTTGTATTGTGGAACTTGCCTCCCAGGGAAAGGTCCGCGGTTGCCGTGGCGGTGGCATCGTAGGTTCCACCAAAGGCGGCATTCCAGATCCCCCAGTTGTTCTGGTCGTTTATCCTCATCGCATAGCCGTCCACGACGACGTCCTTGACCGTTTTGCCGAGGAAGAGCCCGCTGCTCCGGGCAGCCTGAAAATCGTTGACGACGAGGGATGTCAACAGGTTTGCCGGCGACACCGTCGTTGCCTGCTCTTCCCGGCCGCCGAGCAGGGACAGGTTATCCTGCCACAGGTTGGCGTTTCCGCCGTAGTAGGCGCCGGAGATGACTCCCCCCGTCATGCCTTCCAGATAACCGGCCTTGTTGCCGGCGGTGACATAAAGGATCAGCGCCTGACTCGCAAGGGTGTTGTCCTGCCATCCTCCGGTCAGATAGCCGCGGAAAGCCCCTCCGTCCACGGCTGTTCCGGCAATGTTGCCGCCGCCGGTTCCATAACGGAGCAGGGAGGGCTGATTGCCGGCGTTTTGGACATAACTGCCCATCATCGTAAGGGATGCCTGGGAGTTCCACCCGGTGGAAGCACTGCCGAGAAGCCCGGCAAGAGTGCCTCCGGTGATGAAAGAGGCGCCGTCGAAGTGTTGCATGGATCCCGACATGATGCCCTTCATGGTCAGGGGCGCCAGATCGTAGGTGCCTACCCCGACACTGTCGTACGATGCGGCGACCAGAGGTTGATTGCCCGTGGGGTAACTCCCGGCGTATCTCAACGTCATGGTCCCCAGGTAGTCGGCGTCGAGATACCGGAATCCCGACGGCACGGCTTCCTGAATCGTCACATGCCCCTGGCCGTCGTCCGTCCCGGTGAGGTCGCCCATGACGACGAAGACCCGACCGTTGACCGGGGTGAGGTTGTAGGCGCCGTACATTGCCGTCCAGGTGGCGGGGCTCCCGCCGCTGTAATAACCGCCGCCGGCGGGATGATAACCCCACATCCCGAGGATGCCGCCGTCGGTGCGCCGGTAGCCCCGGACCTGGCCGGTTACGGTTTCGGTGGCGAGACCGCCGGCGGGATCGACATCGCGGAAATAGGGAAGGGAGATGTCCGCAAAGGTCTGGAACGACCCGGAGGCGGTATATGGCGTCCAGATGCGGGTTACCGTACCGTCGCCGTTGAGGACGCCTTCGTTGAAGGTGCCGGTGAGGCTGCCCGTGAGGTAGCCAAGCTTCCCCTCCTTGTTTGCCAGGCCGTTGTACAGACCCCGCCACGATCCCACGATTACCGCCAGATCGGCATTCGAGACCGCGCCGTCGCTCATCGTTCCGCTTAGCGGGGTTACGGTTGTGGCAAGCGATGGACCGGTGGCGGCGAGACTAAGGTTTCCCGTACCGGTGGATTCGTTGATCTTTCCCGAGAGAGTGCCGTTTAGATCACCGATGGCGACACTGTTCGTGAAAGAAGTGCCGCTGCTGATGGACCACTTGTACGATTGCGTGGCCGAGGCATTGCCCACCGAGTCAACGCCCACGTAATCCAGGACATTGATGCCGTCGGGAAGGCCGCTCAGGGAGATGCTGGGAGAACTGCTGCTGTTCCAGGTCCCGCCGTTGATCCGGTAGGTGTAGGTTGCCGGTTCGTTGGCGGAAAAACCGAAGGTGGCGGTATTGGTGTCCGCGGTTCCCGGAGGAAATGAAGTCAGCATGACCTGGGGGGGGGTGGTGTCCCTTTGAATGATAGGCTCCACGATGATCGGTTGCGTCGGGTTGACCGGCGGCGAAACGACCGGGGTGACCGGTGGCGCGACCGGTTCCGTGAACTGCGTCCCGGAGGCCGGTGGGGCGGGAGGCGGCAACTCCGTGGACGTGGCGGTTCCTGCCGTTTGCTGCGGGGTTGTGGTACCGGTCGTCGTTCCGGTTCCGGTTGTGTCGCCCGTAGCGGTTCCTGTTGACGTTCCTGCTCCCGTACCGCCGGTGGTTCCGGCGGGTTGTTGCGTCTCGCTGCCTTTGGTTTCCTGCGGTTTTGTTTCCTCCGTCTTGGTCTGTTGCGGAGGCTTTTCATCCTTAGGTTTTTCGGTTTTCGCCTCTTCCTTTTTCTCTTCTTTCTTCTCCTCCTGCTTGCCCTGGTCGCCTTCCGGTTTCTGGGCGCCCTCAGGTGATTTCGCCTCCTCCTTCTTTTCCTGTTTTTCCTCCTTGCCTTTTTCCGTGGGGGTGGTGTCTTTGGCGTGTTTGTCGATCTCCACCGATGTCGCCGGCCGTAGCGTCGGAGAGCGGTCGGGGGCCGTCACCACCATGGCCTGTCCGGCATTGATGGTGACGACCTGGGTGGGCATCTTGACGTTGTAGCCATAGCCGCTGCCCCGCTGGAAGGCGAAGCCGCTCTGGCCGTTCTGGAAGTAGGCGAAGAACATGGTGCCGCGGACACCGCAGATGGCGGTGGGGGTATGGATTTCGAAGGTACCTTTTTTCTGGAGCTTGTCAACCACCGCCTGGGTTTTGCCCCGGAACAGATTGAAATAACTTTTCTTTCCCTCTTCCGGCTGATACTGGGAAACCCGCAGACGGGTGTTTTCCGCCAGGCGGAGGATATTGCCGTCCAGGAATTTTATTTCCGCCTTGGACTTGCTCTTCGATCTCAGGATGTCGCCTACGCTGACCTGGTCGCCCACGCGGACATCCCGGGTCTGGCCGCCGGCGGTCAAATCGACCCTGCCTTCCAGGGCGGTTATCGTCCCCACCGGCGCCGCCTGAACTGCCGCCAATGGCAGCAAGACGAAGGCAAATATTAGCAATAACGCCAAGTTGAGTTTTCTATTCATGGTGATACCCCCTGCAATACCGGTTAAACAGTCTATCGGACTCCGTATGTCGTTTTTTCCCTTACCTTGATTATAATGATTATTTCTTTTTGTTCAATAGCTTGCGTGTGACCGAGATCACAGTCCGGGTGTGATTTTGGTCACACTTTCCGGGTCAGAACCGCAATTCACAGCCGACGGAATACAGACTTCGATCGTAGTCATAGGCGTAGATGTTGGAATTGGCCCGGGTTCCCGCATACTGTAACAGGAGACTCAGATAACGTTTCAGGTCCCAGGTCAGGCCGATGGTGCCGGTGTAGATCTGATCGTTCCGTTTGGTGTTGTTGTAGTTGGTGTTTTCATAGCGGTAATTCTGGAAATATGCGTCGCCGCTGATTTGGAGTTTCAGTCTGTTCCAGAGGGGATAGATGAGGTTGGCGGTGAGGCGATAGCCCTGATTGTCATAAAATATGCCGTCGGTATTGTTGATGGTGTAGCCGAACTTGAGATTCAGTATCCCGGCCGGGGCGAAGAGCCACATCCAGCTTACGTAGCTGTCCAGGCCGGTTCCGCTCATGTCGTTCAATTCCGGGTTGGCGACGGTCTTGAAATTGTTGTTTTTTGCATAGGCTCCCGACAACTCGACGATCTGGTTGGCGGTGGGCAGGAAACGCAGCAGCGGCCCGACGGTGAAATTTTCCGAATAACGGCGGTAGCCGCCGCCGTTGTTTTCGTAATCCCCCCGCTTGGCGACGAAGGTGTAGTTGGCGTTCAGATTGAGGGCGAAGGCGCCGAAATTGTAACCCGGCGCGGCGGAAAAGGAATTGGCGTAAATGTCGTAGGTGGTGGAGTTTTTCTCGTGGACGTTGCTCAGGGCCGTGAAGCCGGCATTGAACAGCCAGTTGCCGGGAAGGATGGGGATGAAGTCCGCCCGGGCGGTGGACATCAGGCCGAAACTCTTCTGATTGCTCTCGTTGACATAATTGTTGGAACTCTGGACCTGCGGCGAGGTGTCCGGGTAATATAGAAAAGGTTCCTGAAGCATATTGGTGTCGTACTGGCCCAGGGCGGTCAGGGTGAGTCGCACCGGCCGTTGGAGGAAACTCTGTTCTTCCACGATGTCCTGGTAGCGCCGGGCAAAGGCGCCGAGATCGGACAGAGGGTCCTGGGTGACGGCGGCCTGAAATCGTTCCCGGGCCTTGGAGAATTTCCGGTCCCCCATGAGGGCGATGCCGATTTGAAAATCCGCCGCCTGGGCATAGTTTTTGTCCAGGGACTTGGCCTTATCGAAGGAGGTGATCGCCTCGGAAAATTTTCCCTTGCGGGACAGGATCATTCCTTTCAGAAAGGCGACCTTCGCCGGGTAGATATCGTTCTTTTCCGCCACGGCGACCCAGTTTTCCGCCTCCTCGATTCTCTCCACCTGGATGAGCGCGTCGATGAGTTCCACCACCGCTTCCTTGACCGCGGGCTTCAGCGTGGCGGCGTCCGTGAACTGCGGGATTGCCTGTTGCGGTTCGTTGGTCTGCTTGTAGCAGAGCCCCAGGAAAAATGCGGCGGTGGACGAGGAGGGGTTACGGCGGCGAACCTCGGTGAGGATCTCCACGGCCTCCTCGTAGTTCTCGTTTTGGTACTGGCGCACGCCTTCTTCGATCATGGCCTTCACTTTATCCGTTTCCGCCGGCATCCCCCGGGCCTGTTCGGTATCGAATATGATGATCACGCTCATCAGGAAAAAGAAGAACACAAGGAAAACATTCATAAATTTGATTTTTTCCCCCATATACACGACCCTTCTTTCCTCGGAGATGATAGGTGTATATATCTATAGGGAACATTACGGGAAAAGACAACTCTTTTATGCCCTGCTATGAAGTCTTGCCAACGGCGGCCGGGAAGGGGAATCACAATGTTCATAAACAGTTCTCCCACTGGTGGCGGCAGGAAGGGGTTTTTTGTTTGACTTGCCCGGGGATTTACATTATGACTTTCCACCCTTATAATTATCAAGATCAGTCAGGTGATTATTGACCGGTGGAAGCGAAGCGAGAGGTCCATAAAACGAAAACATCGTCCATCCAAACGGATTCAACGTTTCATTATCAAAGCAGATTTGAAAGCATCGGCGTCAAGATACCCGCGACCCGCCTGACCACCGGGGAAATAATGGCGGGGGTGAAGATGTGGGGCAGGATCGATCTCGAAGATCTGACCGGCATCGCGGCACGCCGGGTATGTACCGGCAAGGAGGATTCTTATGTCCTGTCGATCAGCGCCGCCCGGGACTGCCTGCGATATTCCCGTTATCAGCCGGATGAACTGGAGATGATCATCTGCTGTTCCATCACCCGCTATCAGGACGGCCTAAATTTCGTTTACGAACCGCCCCTCTCCCTGACCGTGAAAGAGGCCATCGGGGCGCATCGGGCGTTGAATTTCGACATCACCAATGCCTGCGCCGGGATGCTCACGGGAGTTTACATCATGAATGATTTCATCCGCCGGGGGGTGATCAGGCGCGGAATGGTGATCTCCGGAGAATATCTGTCCTCGGCGGTGCATAATGCCGTACCCCATGTCAAGACGGTGTTGAGCGGGCAGCTTGCCTCCCTCACCGTGGGGGACTGCGGGGCGGCGGTCATCCTGGAAAGGGCGCCGGAGGGTGAATCCGGCTTGCAGGTGTCCAATTTCATAACCCTGGCGAAGTACAGCGATCTCTGTATCGGCGAGCCCTGCGTCGATGCCCCGGGAGCCCAGATGGTGACCGCGGCCCGGAAGATACACCAGGTGGCGATTTCCGATTCTCCGCCTATCCTGAAGCGGGCGTTGATGGCCGCGGGTCTCGAATACGGCGATATCGATCATTTCATTCCCCACCAGACATCCATCCGGGCCATCCGTTCCGGCGGCAAGCACCTGGCACGTTACCTCGGCAGCAATGTGAAGAATATCATTACCAATTTCCAGGAGTACGGCAATACGGCCTCCACCACTCATTTTCTGGCCATGTACCGGTACCTCCAGGAAAAGCGGTTTAAAAAAGGAGACAAGATCCTGATCATGGCCTTTGCCTCGGGGCTGGTTATCGGGGTGGTGATTTTTACCATGGACGCATTGGTGGATCGGTATGGGAGCGCTGATTGAATCAGTAGCGGTGAGCCGCCCAGGGTTTTTCCGTCGCGGGTCCGTGGATCTCGCCGTTAAGGCGGCGGCGGATTGTCTCGGCAAGGTCCGCCGCGATCCCAACGAACTGGGCCTCCTTGTCAATACGGGGATTTACCGGGATCGGGACATCGGCGAACCGTCGATCGCATCCTTCATCCAACAGCGGATCAGGGCCAACGAGCTGTTTACCGGCGCCGAAGGCACCTTCTCCTTCGATCTGAACAATGGCGCCGGCGGAATGCTAACCGCCGCCATGGTAGTGGACGGATTTCTCGCCACCGGCGCCGTGAAATATGGCCTGGTGGTCACCAGCGACGCCGAACCGCATCCCGGTCAGTGCGAATCCTATCCTTTTGTACCGGCCGGAGCCGCGCTCCTCCTTTCCCGGGGGCGGGCCGGCGAGGGTTTTTTACATTTCCGGACCGATACGGACACGGAGTTTGCCGCCGATTTTGCCAGTCGCATCGAGTGGACGGCAAAGGGAAGGAAAAAAAGAAACATCCTCATGGTGAGACAAAAGGAAGAGTATGCCCGGCACTGTGCCCGTTGCGCCCGGGAGGGACTGGCGGATTTCCTGCAGGAAATATCCATGCCCATGGAAGAAATCGATATCGTCGTTCCCTCCCCCGGCCCGCCGGGGTGGCTGGCGGAACTGGTCAGGGAGCCCGGTCTGGGAGAGCGGACTGTGGTGCTGCCGGAGGCATTTGCCCGGATGCATACGGCGGGGCTCGGTTTCGCCTTGATGCAGGCCCGGGAAGACGGCCGGTTCGCCAGGGCGAAAAACTGTCTCTTCCTTGCGGTAGGTTCCGGGATCACCGTGAGCTTCGCCCTCTATCGCAACCCTTCCTGACGGCGGATGAATATATTTCAACCCCTCGTTTTTCCGGGAGATCCCCGATGAGATTCACCCCCGCCGCAAACGCCGCCGACATTGCTCCTCCCTTCGACATCTCCCTGCACCGGCGTCTGTATCCCTTTGCCGGCCATTGGGTTCAGGGTCCGGGGTTTCTGTATCACTATCTCGACGAAGGCCGGGGCGAGGCGGTTGTGGCGGTGCACGGGAACCCGACTTGGTCCTTCTATTACCGGGAGGTGGTAAGAGCGCTGAGTTCCGGGAACCGGGTGATCGTTCCGGATCACGTGGGCTGCGGCCTGTCATCCCGGCCGCCCGAAAGCGTTTTCTCCTATACCCTGGCGAGTCATGTGGATAACCTGGAGGCGCTGCTGGATTATCTCGATCTCCAGGCCGGCGTGACCCTCCTGGTCCACGACTGGGGGGGGATGATCGGCCTGGCCTGCGCCTGCCGGCGCCCGGAGCGGATCGCCCGGATCATCCTTCTCAATACCGGCGCCTTTCTCATTCCCGCCGGCAAGAAACTGCCGTGGCAGTTGTCCTTCATCCATCGCCTGCCGATCCTACCCGACCTGCTGGTCCGGGGATTTAACGCCTTTTCCTATCTGGCGACCTTCCTTGCCGTCACGAAGCGGATGCCCCCGGGGGTCCGGCGCGCCTACACGGCGCCCTACAATTCCTGGCAAAACCGCCTGGCCACATTGCGCTTTGTCCAGGATATTCCCGTGTCTCCCCGAAACGGGAGCTACGCCCTGGCCCGGTGGACCGACGAGCGCCTGTGCCTTTTGCGTCATCTGCCCATGCTCATCTGCTGGGGAGGGCGGGACTTCGTATTCGACGATTCGATCCTGGCGGAATGGCGCCGGCGGTTTCCCCAGGCGGAGGTCCACTCCTTTCCCCGGGGGGGGCACTACATCCTGGAGGACGAGGGGGATCAGGTCATCGAACTGATCCGGACCTTCCTGGACAGCACACCCCGGGGCCGGTGATAACCGAGGAATACTAATTGTTATAATCGTTATAATTTCTTGAATATGTTTAGAAAATATGTTTGCAGACTGGATCGCCCGCGGGTGGCTATCTTGACGCCGCCTGGCGGCCTGTGTTAATGAACTCCTCGAATACCGCCCCGTGGCCCTTCACAATCCGGTGGAAGAAATGAACAAACCCCTCGATACCCCCAACCCGGACGCGACGGCGAATCTAAGTGAACATCTGAGTCGCGTCGCCCGCCTCCTGCCCGAGAAGAAGGCCGTGGTCTGCCCGGCCGCCTCCGGCGCCTTTGTCCACTGGACGTTCCGCCAACTGGACGAAGAGACGGACCGTCTGGCCCATGGTTTCCAGCGGGCCGGCATCGTCCGGGGGGTGAAAACCATCCTCATGGTCCGGCCTTCCCTGGAGCTGTTCGCCGTTACCTTCGCCCTCTTTCGGGTGGGGGCGATTCCGGTGATGATCGATCCGGGCATGGGGCGGCAGAAGCTGGTGGAAAACCTGTCTTCCATCGGCGCCGAGGCATTCATCGGCATTCCCCTGGCCCACATCCTCCGGGTCCTGTCACCGGGAAGATTCTCCACGGTAAAGGTGAAAATCACCGTGGGCCGCCGTCTCTTCTGGGGGGGGTATGCGCTGGAGGATTTACGCAAGGGTCCCTGGCGGCCCTTCCCGCCGGCTCCCATGCGTCCCGACGAGCGGGCGGCGATCTTCTTCACCACGGGGAGCACCGGCCCTCCCAAAGGGGTGGTCTATGAGCACGGGATGTTCGACGCCCAGGTCCGCTACCTCCGGACCCATTTCGGGTATGGCCGGGATGAGGTGGATCTGGCTACATTTCCGCTCTTTTCCCTGTTCGACGCCGTTTTGGGAATGACCTCCGTCATTCCTGACATGGACCCCACCCGTCCGGCACAGGCGGACCCCCGGAAGATCGTCCACGCCCTGGAGGCCAACAACTGCAACAGCATGTATGGATCGCCCGCCCTCCTGGAAAACCTCGCCCGTTACGGGGCCGAGACGGGCAAGAAACTTCCCGCCGTCAAACGGATCATCACCGCCGGCGCGCCGGTTCGTCCCGACCTGATGGAGGCCGTGCACCGCCTGCTGCCACCGGAGGCCCGGATTCACACCCCCTATGGGGCTACCGAGGCCCTGCCGGTGAGCGATATCGACAGCCGGGAGGTTCTTGCGGAGACCCGTCAAATCTCCGAAAGTGGAGGCGGCGCCTGTGTGGGACGGCCCATGGCGGGAATGGAGGTCCGGATCATCGGGATTACCGAGGAGCCTCTGGAGCGCATCGAGGATGCGGAGATCCTTCCGCCGGGAACGATCGGGGAAATCGCCGTCAAAGGACCGGTGACGACCAGGGAATATTTCCGGAATCCCGGGGCGACGCGCCTGGCAAAAATGCGGGACGGGGACGGCGGCGTCTGGCACCGGATGGGCGATCTGGGTTATCTGGACGATCGGCGGCGGCTGTGGTTCTGCGGCCGGAAGGCCCACCGGGTGGAAAC
>Ga0302248_1000718_pt1 | contig 29518 bp, 24 predicted proteins | sample AAG_UR_Leu_MG_FD_193528 | JGI IMG/M metagenome (GOLD analysis project Ga0302248, IMG submission 193528) | Enriched activated sludge microbial communities from anaerobic digester in WTTP, New Holstein, Wisconsin, United States - AAG_UR_Leu | ecosystem: Engineered > Bioreactor > Anaerobic >...
GCATCGAGGGTGCCGCCGACGATGGTCTCGCCTGATTCCATATCGGAGAGCAGCAGAATGCGGCCTGCATGATTTGCCAGCGTTCTGGCTTCAATGACGCCTTCATTGTTCACGACGGCCCTGGTCAGTCTGTCAGCCGCCTTGGCGGTGAGGAGGACCGTGCCGCCGTCGGCCTGAATCAGTCCCCTGTTCGCGATGAGGGCGTCGATGGCGCCCTTTTCTACGGTGAAGTTCACGAGCTTGTCGCCGGTAAAGTCGAGGTTGACTTTATCGCCCGCGGCTATCGCCACGGCGCCGTTGCCGGCGGTCAGTATTCCCTCATTGGTGATCGCGGGGGAGATAAAGGCGATATAGCCGCCGTCCGTTGTCCGGATGGCGCCCTGGCTGTGAATACTGCCTGCCGTACCGGCCTTTTCAAAGAGGTATTTTCCGGCCAGAAAGTTCTCATTGGAAAGATTCAAAGAGGAGGCCACAAGACCCCCGACATCTACGGTGGCGGTCGGACTGAAATAGATTCCCGCGGGATTTACCAGAAAGATCTGGCCGTTGGCCGAAAGGGAACCGAAAATCCGGCTTGGATTCTGATCGAGAATCCGGTTGAGCGCCACGCTCGATGCGCCCGGCTGTCGGAAGGCGACCGAGGCATTTTGGCCAATGTTGAACGTATTCCAGTTGGCGATCATTTTATCAGTTTGCTGATGCACCGTCATGGCGCTTCCCGACTGGGCGATGCTGCCGCTTCCCGCGACAATCCGGCCGCCCGTGGGCAGGGCGTTTACATTGAGGGCCCATGCGGCCTGCGTCATAAAGACAAGCGCAGCGATGGCGGCAAAGCAGCCGAGACTGACCAAAGCATCCGTAAACAGATGTCTTGCAGTTGTCTTCATCTTTTTTATCAGATCAGGTTTTCTATTCATGATATTCCTCCTCTAAAACCAGACCGTGGCCTGGAGCCAGAATCGGCCCTGGTCGTTGAGATTGTCGGCATCGTAACCGGAGATGTTGCGGCCGGGGTTGTCATTGATTTTGTGAGCATAAGAAGCCCGGATGCTGTATAAACCGGGCTTTCCGACGTTTATGCCCACGCCCGCACCGGAGAGCCAGTAGCTGTTTTGGTCCGAGGCGTTTGTGACAGAGCCTGTCCATGTATTTTTGTGTAGAGTGACATAACCGGCATCGATGAAGCCTATCAATTGCGTAAATGCCCAGGACGGACTGAACGGCAAATCCAGCCGGGGTTCCAGGGTCATCATGAGGCCCTCGTCGCCTGCCGCTTCGCCTACGGGATAAGCCCGGATGCCGTTGGGGCCGCCGAGAATAATTTTTTGTGACGAATCGAGATTATGGCCGGCCAACTGGCCGCGGGCGAAACCAAACACGGAAAGCAGCCTGGTAATGCGCTGCAGCCTGCCCAGGGAGTAGCTGACCCTTGCAAAACCGCCTCTGCTGCGGGCGGTTGCGTCATCATTGGTTTCGATATCCGCAGTGCCGGAAAGGTGCAAATCGCCGTAGTAACCGGTAAGAGCGATGCTGGTCAGGCCGCCGCCGCCGAAACCATCAAAAAAACTGCCGCTGAGGTTCAGATTTCCCACAGACAGTCTGCGGTCCCGGGTCGTGACACCGCCCGCTTCATCGTGGAGGGACAGATATTCAAACCCCAGTGCGCTCCAGAGGCTCGCGTTGCGTGTCCGCAGGAGGGGATAGGTAAGGCCTGTGGAAATTATTCGGGCGTCACCCTTGGTATTCAGGTTGGATAAATCGCCCCCCAGTTCATAGGTAAGATCCGTATAAGCAACGGACCAGTTAAAACCGGTTGCGCCCAGAGGCAAAGCGTAGGCCATATTCCCCTGGAAAAGATGCTCGGCGCCAGTCAAAGAAACGCTCAACTGGTCGCCCAGGCCAAAAGGGTCGTTGATCGCCACCCGGGCGGCGCCCCGCCATGTGCCTGTATAACGGTCGCCAAAGTTGTCGCCGGACAGGATGCCGGTCAGCAAATTGGCCTCGGTGACATTGATGGCCACACGCGTTGTTTCGGGAACTTCGCCGCGCTCCAGGAAGGCCTGAGACCTGATTCCCGGCAGGTCGTTCATCAACAGGACCACCCGTTCGATGTTTTCCAGACGGATAGGCTGTCCTGTTGGAAGCGACCGCTCGGCAATGCCTTCCAAAATCTTCTGACTGATGCGCCGGGGTTCTTTGACGTTTATCCGGGTTTTCCCTTCAATCCTGCCGGCGATGATCACAATCTCGATGATGCCGGCGGTGACGTCCTGCTGCGGCAGATAGGCCTGGGCCAGGAGATATCCTTTTTCCCGCAGGTAGTTGGTGATCTTGGCGGTCAGTCGTTGCAAGTCGGCAAATCCGACTTCTTTTCCGACTACATCGGAAGACAGTGCCAGCAGTTCGCTATCGGTGACCAGTTCCTTGCCGCCGGTAAAACGGAAACCTTTTACGGTTATCTTGGCGCCGCTGTCCTTCAGAGGAGCCCGCTCTACATCTTGCGCATCCTTTTGGGGTAAACGGTCCGGCAGCGACGGTTGAAGCTGACGCTGTTCTTGAAGCAATCGTCCTGCGTCGGGAGGCTGGCCCAGGGCCGGGGAAAAAATGGCCAAGGACAGGACAATAAATAATAAGGATACCGTTCTCTTCATGTGACAAGTCAGCATGAGATACCCTCCCATAGGCAGACAATGAACAATGCGACACTGAAAAGCTTTACGGTTGTTCCCGTGGTTGTGCCCCCAGCGTCCCAGATTCTGAAAGGGCCAGTGTGCCCGCGCTTACCGTTGCGACGGATGAATGAGCTGCGGTCTGGTTTGAGAAGAGGTTATTACGGAGATGTCCTTTATGTCCATGTACTTGTGATGAACGGTCGGAAAAAATTGTTGAACGGTATGCAGCGGTCAAATTGCGTCCGGGTGAAAATTCCTTTCACCCGGGAGCGGTTCAGAGGATTTCCCTGATCCGCTCTTTCAGGAGGGGGGCCGCCCGTCGGCTGACCGTAAGCGGTCCCGTGCATCCGGCGGGGAAGATGATATAGGCGCCATTTATTTCCTTATCGATGCGTTCGATCCGCTCGATATTCACGACGGCCGCCCGGTGGATCTGGAGAAAAGGGGGGGCGGGAAGGGCGATGTCCCACTCTTTGAGGGTCCTGCGGACGACGTGCCTCTTGCCGGTGTCCAGGTGGATCACGGTGTAATTGCCTCCGAGGGACGTGATGGCCGTGATCGTATTCAGGGAGACAAAAAAACGCCCCTCATCGGTTTTGACAAAGATGCGATCGCCGGAGCGGAAGGGTTTCAGGGGGACGGCGGTAGGCGCTTCCTGGTGAATCCTGCCCTTCAGCCGGGCAATCGTGTTTGCCAGACGGTCCTCCGCCACCGGCTTGAGGAGGTAATCGAGGGCGTTGACCTCGAACGCCCTGATCGCATACTCGTCATGGGCGGTGAAAAAGACGATCTCAGTGCGGGAAGGGATATGCGGTACGAGATCGAATCCCGAACCGCCGCGCAGCTCGATATCGAGAAAGATGACGTCGGCGGGCGTTCCTGACAGGAGCGCGACCGCTGCCTCGATATCCGACGCCTCGTTGACGATCTCGATACAAGGGTGCTTCCCAAGCAAACGGCGCAGGTCGTATCGTGCGAATGGCTCGTCATCAATGATGATCCCCTTCAAAGGATAGTCCATGAACACCTCCCCGGTTCTTCCAGGCTATTCATTGCCGTCGCCCGGACAGATCAAATTGCAGAATCTGCCTGCTCCCGTTCCGGCATCCCCGCCGGCAGGTCGATTCTCACGCAAACCTGTCCGTCCTCCTCATCGATTGCGAGAAGGAAGTCTCCGGCATAGATCCTGTCGAGGCGCTGCCGGAGGTTGTCCAGACCGATTCCGGTCGATTCTTCCCCGCTCTTTTGCCCGGAAGCGCGCAGGCTGCCGTCGTTGGCGACCTCCACGAGTATCCTGCCCCCCTGCCTTTTTATCGCCACGGTTATCCCGAGTTGACGCGGAGATGTCCGTTTGCCGTATTTGAGGGCATTTTCCACCAGGGGCTGCAGCATCAGAGAGGGAATAACGGCCTCGCAGACTTCCGGATCCACATCGATGCGCACGTTAAGGTAGTCTCCGAGCCTGATCTGTTCGATCCGAAGATATAGACCGATCAGCCTGATCTCTTCTCCGACGGTAGAAGACTCCGTTTCCTTGCTGGTCAGGGTGAGCCGGCAGAATTCCGAAAGGGCGGTCACCATCTCACGGGCAATGGCGCCGCTCCCTCCGATGGCGCCCCGGATCGAGGCCAGGACGTTGAAAAGAAAATGCGGATTTAACTGGTAGCGCAGTTTCAGCAGGGTCTCTCGCTCCGCCCGGATCAGCGCCCTTTCTTCGCTCTCCTTGCGCTCGGAAAGCTCCGTCTTCAGACGGAGGTTCCTTTCCAGCTCCGCTGTCAGGGCCTCGGAATCGGAAAGGGCTTGCGAGAACCGCCTTGACAGCACAAAGGCCTGCGAGAACGACATGACGGCGATGCCTACAGATAAGAGGTACCAGGTGTAGATGATATTGTTGACGAAAAGGAAGTCATTAAGGGCGGCCAGGAACAAGGCCATAAGCCCCGCCAGGAGCACATAGGCGCCGTCCCTTCCCCGCATGGAGGACCGGATCAGGACAAAGACGGCATAGATACTGCCGGCGAAAGAGATATACTCATAGGATGGGATCCCATAATATCCCAGGAGACGTTCGGGCATGAAAAAGACGGCCCCCGAAAAGAGAAGCGCCGTACCCTGGAAGACATGGACAACCCGTTTCGAGATCTCCCGGGGGTAAAGGGCGGCGATGAACATGAGCAAAAGCGGTGTGAAGAGGTACCAAAGGAGCAATTCTATCCGGAATACGACATTCCAGACAGAGTAGGACGGAAACGTGATGAGAAAGCTGTTGCCCCGCAAAGCGCCCATAATGAGTAATTCAATGCTCCAAAGGAGGCACATGCAGCCGAAATACAAAGGAGAATAGTCCTTTCGCCGGAGGAGGTAAAAGATGACGTGATAGATGCCGATAATGGCGAGACAGCCGAAGAGAAAGACATCGATGGACCAGTAGATCATGCGGTCCCTGGCGAGCAGCGAGGAATTGCCGAGGGAAATCTTTCTGCACGGACCGCCGGTGTAGAAGGTGTCGTTCGCTACCTGGAAGACGATCTCAATGACGCCGCTGCCGGAGGCAGGTACAGGAGAGACAAGGTGGATGAAGGGGCGGGACGGTTCCGCCGCTTCCTCCTTATCCATAAAACCGCCCCACACAATCAAATCCCGGTCGGCCCAGATCTTGAATGAGCCGCCGATACACTCCGCTTTCAGGGCAAGTTCCCCTTGCCCGGGTTTCAGTTTGACCCGCAGGCGATGGGTGGCATATCCCTCGCCTGTGATGGCAGTGTCCCCTACTGTGTGTCCGTTCCAATAATTAGGGATCGGGAAAAAACCCGTTTTGGCGGGAAGCGTACCGGCGTGAAAATCGGAAGGCCGGAGCAATTGCCGCCAATAGAACTCCCATTCGCCATCGAGACTGACAATGCCGTCATGCTCGAAATTCCACCGGGAAAGATCCAGATATCCCGCACGGGCTTTGGGGGCGGGGTCTTCCTTCACGCAGCCGGCAATAACCAAAGAGAAAAAGATGGCGTAGACAACCACGCAAATTCTTTTCATAGCTCGGTTATTGAATTAAATGATTGACATGAAATTGTTTTTTACTTTCGGGAGTATAGGGGGACTGCTTCCCCGTGTCAAGAGAATTCTAAGTCTGATAAGAACTTGCTTTTCACGGGGAGGGGGGAGTGGAGGCGCAGTTTTCTCAATGTCAAGGGATATATTGCACCGAAAATCAGGCGCGGGGACATTGTATATGGATCGGCGGCATGCCTTTTTGAGCAATCGTTATGTTATTTAGGCGCATCGCTAGTCAGGCAGGCAATCCTCGCCTCCGGGGGGACAAGGCGGAACATGCCTCTGCTGCCGTAGAAACATCCGTCAATGGCGAGGATGTGGCAGTGCGGATTGAAGCCGAGGAAGTCTCCGAATGCCTGTATGGCGATGACGGCGCCGGGAGGGGGTTCCTTCTCGGGCACCCCTTCCCGGAGAAATATCTTCAGAAAAGAGAGCATCATGCCGCCATAAAGTAGAACGTTCATTCTGCTTATCAAGGAATTTTCGTATGGTCCGCGCTGATACCAGATATAGTTGAAGAACTTATACAGTCTGACAAGGCATTGCTATCTGATAGAAGCGAAAGGTATTTTTCCCCGCCTGTTTGGCCTGGTACATGGCATCGTCGGCGTTTCTCAGCAGGATTTCCTGGTCTTCGCCGTCGTCGGGATAAAACGCGATCCCGAGGCTGGTGGTGATGGCGATCTCGTGGGCGCCGATGAGGAAGGGCCGCCGCAGGCAGTTCATGACCTTGCCGGCGATTGCGGCGACGTCGCTTTTATCCTTGATTTCCGGCATGATAAGCACGAATTCGTCGCCGCCTACCCGCGCCATGGTGTCTCCCTTGCGGAGCACACCGGGGATACGCCCCGCCGCCTCCCGCAGGAGGAGATCCCCGACTTCGTGGCCATGGACGTCGTTGACCTCCTTGAACCCGTCCAGATCCAGGTAGGCCACCGCGACCAGGTGGCCCTGGCGCTTTGCCCTGGCCTGGGCCATCTGCATGCGGTCCGCCAGGAGCTTGCGGTTCGGCAGCCCCGTAAGGGGATCGTGATAGGCCATCTGGCGGATCGTCTCCTCCGCCCGGATCCGGTCCGTGATGTCCTGGGCCTGACCGATGAAGTAGCGCGGTTTACCCTGCCGGTCCCGCAGCAAGGTGGCGGTAAACAGGGCCCAGAGGATCCGCCCGTCCTTGTGGATATATCTTTTCTCCTGACGGTAACCTTCAATTTCACCCTTGAGAAGGCGCACCGCCTTTTCGATCTCCTCGGCGATGTCATCAGGATGGGAAACCTGCTGAAAATCCATCCGGAGAAGTTCCTCTTCCGAATAGCCCAGCAGCTCGACCAAAGCGGGATTGACGAGAATAAATTTTCCCCTCAGGTCCACCACGGCGATGCCGGCGCCCGAATGCTGAATCACCATCCGGAAATGCTCTTCACTTTCCCGCAGTTCCTCTTCCAGGCGGCGCTCGTCGGTGATGTCCCGCAAGGTCTCGATGGCGCCGATGACCTTTCCAACCCCGTCGTAAATCGGCCCGGCCTTGGCCCAGAGAAATCTTCCTTCCTTCCCGGGGAAGGGCACATACCCCTCGGCGCTGATCACATCGCCGTCCCGGCGAAAATTGTAATAATTGTCTTGCCTGGACAGTTGGGGATCGAAGACGTAATCGATCAGCAGGGGACGCTTTACCCCATAAAAGTACAGGGCGTAAATCCGGTCACCCTTGCCCAGGACCTCTTCCCGGGCCGTCCCCGTCATCTCGGTGATGGCCCGGTTCCAGTACACGACCTCTCCGGACCTGTTGATTGCCAGGGTGGGTTCGGGAATGAAATCCAGGAGCCGCCGCAGTCGCCCTTCACTTTCCTCGAGACGCTCCTTGGATACCGTGGTGGTTTCCAGACAATTCGCCATGATGTTGAAATCCTCCGCGAGATCCTGAATGTCTCCCGACATGGGACTGGCAATGCGGAAGGCATAGTTGCCCCGGTTGATCTCCTTTGTCGCCCGGCTCAGGGCGGTCAGGGCGCGGGACAGGTAACGCCCCGTGAAGATTGCCCAGGCCATGAGGAGAATCCCCGTGAGGGCCAAAAGGGAGAAGCCCTGGAGGAGAAAGTTGCCCAGGAGTTGATCCGTGTAACGGAGGATATCGTGGGTGGCCCTTTGGGAGATCGTCGCGACGCTTTGTGCGGGGGCGAGAAACTCGTCGGTGTAGGTCGTCGCCGCCACCGCCAGGCGGGTCCCGTCGGCGGTCCGGACTTTTACCGGGGCGATGTACATGTACTTTTCCCGGAAGGCGCCGTCGGCCTCCCGCCACTGATAATAACCGCCGGCGGCTTTCCCGTCCCTGGCTTCCGCCACGATCTCCCAGAATTGCGGCATTGTCCCCGCCAGGTCCTGGAGATCCGTATTTTCCACCTGGGGAGATTTATGCAGGAGGTTTCGGGCCCGCTTTTCCGCTTCGTGAACCGCCGTATATCCTGTTTTACCGACGGGTTGCACCCCTATCTCCCGGAAGTTCGGACTCCGCCGCAGCCGCGCGCTGGTCATGCCGGGATGAGCGGCCAGATAGAGTTCCACCTGCCTGGCCGTATCCGACGCCTTGGAGCGGATCGCATCCCGGGCCTGATCCCTGAGGATCGCTTCGCTTTCCCGAAGGGCCAGAACCTGTTCCTTTTGCACCGTTTCCTTTACTTTGCCTACGAGGCGACCGCCATAAAGATCCAGCAGGACATAGAAGACAAGAATGGGGATCAGCCCCGCCATCAGGGTGAAGAGGATGAGCCGGGTGCTGAACCTCCGGGGCTTTAATTGCGACCAACCTTTGCTCGACGGCTGTTGATCATTCATGGTCGTCCCTTTTCAAAAACAGATCTTTGTCTATGCCGCCGTGAATTTTGAACCGGTGGGTGATTGTTTCCTCGCCTCATGTCGGTGCGCCCGGCCCTTCCCGAACGATGTCCGGTTTTTCTCCCCCGGCGCCGAAACGGGCGATGGTTTCCAGCAGTGTGGCCTTTTTCAGCGGCTTGGTCACATGACCGTCGCAGCCGGCCTCGTGGCTTTTCCGGACGTCCTCCTTCAAGGCGTAGGCGGTGAGGGCGACGATGGGCGTCCTGTCCTTTCCCTTATCCTCCTCCCAGCGCCGAATGACCCGCGTGGCGGCGTAACCGTCCATGAGCGGCATCTGGACGTCCATGAGGACCAGATCGAAAGGTCCGTGGTGGAGGAACAGATCGACGGCTTCGCCGCCGTTTTCCGCTATTTCCAACCAGTGCGGGCTGTTTTTGAGGTACATCCGAATCAGGGTCCGGTTGTCCTCGTTGTCTTCCGCCAGGAGAATGCGGAGGGCACGCGTCGGCGCCGCCGTGGCAACCGCTTCCACGCCGCCGTCTGACCGGATGGCTTTCCCGGTCGCAACCGGCGCCGGTTCTTCCGTGCCCGGCGCCTTCTTCTCCGGCTGCCTTCCCAATGCCTGGGCAACGGCGGCGCACAACTCCTGCCGCTTTACCGGTTTGTGGAGAATGCGGGTGAATCCAAGCCGACGGGATTCCTCGGCGTCATCCTTCCGCTGCAACGAGGTAAGAAGCAGCAGCGTGACGCCCCGGAGGCGCGGATCGTCCTGAATCCGCCGTGCCGTTTCAAAACCGTCCATGACGGGCATCTGCTGGTCCATGATCACCAGTTGGAAGGGGGTGTTCTGGGCGGCCGCCTCCTCAAGGAGTTGCAATGCGGCGGCGCCGTCGCCCGCCTCCGTCAGGACGGCGCCCCGGGAAGAGAGAAATTCCCGGACGATGAGCCGATTGGTGACATTGTCGTCCACCACGAGGATGCGGGCGTGGCGGAGGTCGCCGTGAAGCTCGGCGGGAGGCAGCGACGGGGCGTCGGGCTGAAGCCGCAGGCGGACGGTGAAGGAGAAGACACTTCCCCGACCCGGTTCGCTCCGTACGGACAGCTTTCCGCCCATCAGTTCCACCAGATGCCTGGCGATGGCCAGACCCAGGCCCGTGCCGCCGTATTTCCGGGAGGTGGAGGCGTCGGCCTGGGTGAACTTGTCGAAGATATGCTCCACCTGTTCCGGTGGGATGCCGATACCCGTATCGGTCACGGAGAAGTCAAGATCGATCTCCCCGGTGGGAACCCGTTGTATCCCTTTCTCCCCGGTGTCGCCGGTGCCGGCGCCGCGGTAGGCGCCGGATAAGGCCCGCACTTCCAGGATGATTTCCCCCGCCTCGGTGAATTTTATGGCGTTGCCGATGAGATTGGTGAGGATCTGCCGGAGTCGCAGGGGATCGCCCGTGACCCGCCGCGGGACCTCCGCCGGGAGGATGCAGAGGAGTTCGATGCCCTTGTCTCCCGCCCGCATGCCGAGGATCTCGCAGGTCCTTTCCACCGTTTCGCCCAGGTCGAAGGGGATGCTTTCCAGGGTGATCTGACCGGCCTCCACCTTCGAAAGATCGAGGATGTCGTTGATAAGACCCAGCAGGTTCTCTCCCGCATCCCGGAAGATCTCCACGTATTTTCGCTGCTCGGCGGTGAGTCCGGTTTCCGAAAGGAGATCCGCCATGCCGAGGATGGCGTTCATGGGCGTCCTGATCTCGTGGCTCATGTTGGCCAGAAATTCGCTCTTGGCCATATTCGCCGCCTCCGCCGCCTCCTTGGCCTGGTGCATGGCCGCTTCCACCGCCTTGCGCTCCCCGATGTCCCGTCCAACCGCCCGAAAGCCCACGGGGTTTCCCGCCGCGTCCCGGATCAGGGCGATGATGGCCTCCACGTAGGCCGTACGGCCGTCTTTCCTCCGGATCCGCCATTCGATGAGTTTGGATGTCTCCCCGGTGGTGAAGATGTGGCGGAAGAGATCGACCAACCGCTCCCGGTCTTCGGGAACCACGAAGTCTCCAAAGTCCATGCCCCGCGCCTCATCGGTGTCGTAGCCCAGAAACTCCACTACCGTGGGGTTGAAGAAAATAAGCCGGCCCTCCAGATCCAACTCGAAGTAGCCGTCCTCCATGTTTTCCAGGATGGTCCGATACCGTTCCTCCCTTTCCCGTCGCGCCTCCTCCATCAGTTTCCGCTCGGTGATGTCCAGGGAATTGCCGAGGATGGCCGGCCGGCCGTTGAAGTCGATGGAGGCCACGGTTTCCATGATCCAGCGGGTGGCGCCTTCCTTGGTTACGATCCGGAATTCGTAGGGGGCGGTGCGGATTCCCACCAGCATGGCCTTGGTAAGGCTCCGCGTCTTCCCGGCGTCGTCGGGGTGGAGCAGTATCTTCGCCTCTTTCCCCATGAGTTCCCGGGGGGTGTAGCCGGCGAAGGCGGCGGCGTTGTTGTTGAGATAGCGAAAGACGCCGTCCTGGACCACGTAAACACCCGCAAAGGAGCTTTCCGTCAAGGTCCGGTAGCGGGCTTCCGCCTCCCGGAGCTGCTCTTCCCTATCCACCAGCCGGGCAAGCATCTCCTGGAAGGCCCGGGCCAGGGCACCGATCTCGCCGGGCGCCTTCCCGGCGATGTCCGTAAGGTCTTTGCCCCGCCGCGAGGCCGCCTCCGGCCCGCCTGTTCCTTCCATGGCACCTTCCTCCAACGCCAGCGCCGGCGGTTTCTCCCATCCGGTTTCCCGGATCTGTCCGATGAGTTCCGTCAGGGGGGTGAGGAAGCGGGACATGACGAACCAGACGACCGCCAGGGACAGGGCAATGCCGATAACGATAAAAATCCGTGCGTACCAGCGGGCCTGATGCACCGGGGCGTAAGCCTCCGCCTTGGGGTAATTGATGCCGATGATCCAGTCCACCGTGGCAAGGCGCTTGAAGGAGGCGATGACATGCAACCCCCGGGAAGTGACCGTTTCCCCTGAACCCTCGAAGCCGGCGATGGCCCGGTCAAAAAGTTCGTTGGCCCCCGGCGGGACGTCCTGCTTGAGAATCCGCTCCTTGTCGGGATGGACCAGAAGGGTCCGGTCAGAGCTGAACAGAAACATGTAACCCGTCTTGCCTACCTTCACCCGGCTGATGTCGCCGAGAATGCCCTCGCTGGTCAGGGTGATGCTGCCCCCCAGAATCCCGGCGAGCCGTCCACGGTCGTCGAATACCGGGGCGGTCATCATCACCGCTGGCGGCGATCCCGACCTCGTTGATATGTATGGCTTGGATATATAAGGTATTTTTGTTTCAACAGTCCGCCCGATGTATTCCCGGAAACTGAAATCATCTCCTTCCCGGTCATGGTGGGGAACAGCGGTCAGCATGACTCCTTCAGGGGAATAAAGCATGATGCCGTTGTCGAAGATGGCCGGAAGCTGATGATTCCGCCGCAGGAACGGCTCCAGAAAGTCGTGGGCCGTTTTGGCCTCGAGGATGGCGGCGGCGGGGATCCGTTCCGCCCCCCGGACGAGAAGTCCCTTGGCTTGGCGGAGATTCCAGTCGGTCTGCCGGGCGAGTTCGGAGACGAAGGCGAACTGCTGGCGGCCGATGGCCTCCCGGAGTTGCCCCTGGAAAAAGGAAAGGAGGGCGAGGGCGCTGATGAGATATAGACCCAGGATTAGGAGGGAGATGTACAGCGCGATTTTGGTTTTGATGCTCATAACGATCTTTGTTTTTTTACTTTTACGATGTCATTAATGCTTTGCTCGAGAAATTTTCCCATTGGAATCGTTCTTCCCTGAAGAGCCGCAGGCAAACGGCCACGCACTGGGGATCGTAAAGGACGCCGCTGTTTTTCTCTATTTCCCCCCGGGCCGCCTCCTGTCCCAGCATGGGGCGGTAGGGACGGTGGGAACTCATGGCCAGGTGAAGCCGTTCGCCGCCCTTGCAGTGTTCCTCCTCCGCCAGCGCGGCGAGGTAATCCGCTTCGGTTTCCACCAGACGGGTGAGGGCGGTGGGCAGATATTTTCTGATCTCCCGCTCCACGGCGCTGGATTGCAGCATCTTCCGGAAGGGGCAGCCCGGAGGCATCTCGTCGGTGCCGTGCATGATCTCGTAACAATGCCTGCCGGTCAATTCCTCCGCTTTACGTCCGGTAATGGATTCTACCTCCCGGTTGGCGGTCAGGATCCGCGCTTCCCGGTCCAGGATCAGGACCGGGTGGCCGATAGCCTGAACGATACTTAACCTCGGGTCGGTAAAATAGTTCGAGTTACCCGCATCCACTCCACCGCTGGATCCTTTACCGTCCTTGGTTTCTTCGTTCATCTCCCTGTATTTGTTGGTTTTGCCCGTGACCGCTCGTCCAATGCGGGTAGGAGCCGGTCCAGGGAGGGAAACCCCAGAACAATGATCAGATAGCCGTTAACAGCGCTGCTCCGGAACTGAAAGGTCGTGTGGATGATCAGTGCGTAACGCGGCTCGTCCATGCCGATGACCAGGGAATCGAGCATGCTGTTCAGATTTTCCAGGTGAATCCGGGGGACGGAAAAGGTGACGTGGATCCCGAGCAGATTTCCAAAGACCCCCAGGCAGGCGTTGATCAGGATGTTTCCCGTCTCCATGAGGACCTCCCGGTTGGAGACCTCCAGTTTATCCCTTCCCGGTTCCCCACCGGTAAGAAGATCTGCCAGGATGTTGGCGCCCTCGTAATTGAGCATGAAGATGGTGTTGCCGGAGACGGGACCGGTGAAGATCTGCTGCACCCAGACCACCTCGCCGGTACCTAATTCCGACAGGGAAGAGTGCAACTCGCGGATGGGGCGCAAGGCGATCAGGGGGGCGTTCAAGGTGAACCGATATCCCGTAAGTTCGCACAATGCCGCCGCCGACCGGGAAAAGGCGATGTTGATCAGTTCCGAGAAGGCGTCTTTATGATTTTCCGTCAGAATCATTTCTCTCACTGTTTGTCTTTGTTCTGGATCTCCGTTGCAACTCTTCAGGACGTTCTCTTCCGCCAGGGGCTTGTCAATCACATCTATCGCCTACCCCGTCTCCCGGCCCGAACGGGGTGAACCGTTGATGATGAATATCTATGCTTTCCAAGCCGCTTTTGTATATCACATCGCCGAAGGCTTTCGCTATATCAAACAGCGTAAAGAAACGTCTGCCGAGATTAGCTTATTGGTGATTTCCGGGCATGGGCGATCATTCCGGGGAAATCACGACAGGACGACGCAATTCCGACCCGTGGATTTCGCGCGATACAGCGCTTCATCCGCGGCGTTTATCACCTCGTCCGCCGTCGCGCCGTCGGCGGGATAAACGGCGACACCCAGGGATATGGTCGCCCGCATGGTCTTTTCTCCGTGGGTGATTGTCATCTCTTCGAATGCGGTACGGCATCGTTCCGCCCTTTCCGCCGTTATGTCCTTCGGCGCTTTCGGCAATACGAGCAGGAATTCTTCCCCTCCGTACCGGCAGGCGATGTCGCCTGCCCTGATGCCGCGGAGGAGCAGCGCTCCTAGGGATTGAATCATCACATCGCCGGCCTGGTGTCCGTGCTCGTCATTGACCTTTTTGAAATGGTCGATATCGATCATGATCATCCCGATGGGAAATTCTTCCCGCGTCGCCCGGGCCAGTTCTCTTCCCATACTTTCTTCCAGATAGCGGCGGTTGTACAATCCCGTCAACGGATCGCGGATCGCCTGCTCTTTCAGCCTGGCTTGCAGTTCTTCTATCTGCCGGTAATTGTGTTGAAGCAGGAGATGGGCCTTCTGCAATTCAACCTCATTTCTTTTCCGCTCGGTGATGTCGTAGAGGGCGGTCAAAACGGCCGTCTGTTCCTTGAAGATCATTGGCATGGAGGTGGAAACCACGGTAATTACGCTTCCGTCCCGGCAACGCAGATTCATCTCCAGGGGAGGCAAGTCGTGATTCTCTTCCGTCATGATCCTTGTTCGTTCCCTAATGACATCGAATAGTTCCGGAGGCACAAAATCCGTCAGACGCAAGCCGATCGCCTCCGCTTGCACGGAGGCCTTGAACAGTTTCAAAAAAGCCGGATTGACATAGATGATTTTGCCTTTGGCGTGCACGAAGAAGGCGACGGTGAGTGTTTCGATCAACCGGTTCAACTCGGCCTCGCTTTTCCGTAAGGCCTCCTCCGCTTGCTTGAGGCGGGTAATATCCTGCCGGACGCTCCAGATCCGAACCAGCCGATTCCCTTCCATATGGCCGATCATGTTGTTCAGGAAGTACCTCATCGTGCCATCCCGAGCGGGAGATTTCGTCTCCACCCCGGAAATCTGGCAGCCGTTTTCGAGAAAGCGCCGCAGGTATGACAGATTCTCTTTGGCCAGGCGGGGGAAGACCTGACCCAGGCGGAAGCCGATCATTTCCTCACTGTGATCGTATCCATGGCTTATCGCGAAGATCCGGTTGCACTCCGCGACCACGGCGCGGTCGTAAAGAGATTCGACCTGCTCACCCACCGGTGGGAAGAGTTCAATGGGATCTCCTTCCATCTCGAACCTGCAGATGGCCTCCGAGCTGTTTTCCACGAAGGCCTGGTAACGATCCCTGCTCAACCGCAGGGCCGCTTCCGCCTCCTGTCGGTCCGATTCCTTGGCCGCCAGTGCCGCCACCATTTCATCAAAGGATTGGGCGAGTTGGCCCAGTTCCCCTTCCCGGTAGTCGATGCCGGCGCGGACGGCGAAATCGCCGCGACCCAATTGCTGGGACCGTTCCACGAGGCGGTTGAGTCTTCGTACGATCAGCTTGTTGGCCGCGAGCAGCGCCGCCAGCATGACGAAGAGCACGCAACCGGTGAGCATGGCGATGTTGTGGACAAGATTCTTCCTGCTGGCGGCGATCGCAAGTTTCTCGGGAACGCCGACCCGCATGAAGAGATAGGGGAACGCGCCCTCCCGCAATGAAAACCGTCGATAGGCCAAAAGACGCCGGACACCGTCGACCCCCGGAGCGATGAACATGCCCTCCGGGGGTTCTGATGACATATGGCGCACCATGTCCGGCAAATCGACCTTTCCGGCGTGCCTTTCCTGTTCCGGATGCCGGTAGAGGCGGATATGGTTGCGGTCCAGGATATTGATCGTGGCGCCTGTGGGGAAACTCGTGGAAGCCAGAAAACTCCGGCCGTATTTCTCGAGATCGAGGCTCACGGCCACGATGCCCTGGATTCGGCCGTCGGCGGCGATGATCGGATAGGCAAAGGGCAGCACCGACCGCTGGGAAACCGGCCCGACGGTGTATTCCCCGACGGAAAAGTCTTTATCCCGGATGGCGGTTTGGAAATATAGTCTTTCTTTGATGATAATCCTTCGGGTGGGCAGGGCGTTGGCAAAAACCCTTCCCTCCAGGTCCGCCGCATAGATGGTGGCATAATGAGAGTTGTCCTTGAGCAGTTCCCGGAAAAGGGCGTTGCAGGCCGCCGCGTCCCGCCGCTGGACCGCCGGCAGTTTGGCGAGGGTCATGACAAATCGGCGTGTGGCTTCCACGACGCTTTCATGTTCATTCGCCAGACCACGGAGGATCATCAGGGTGTTGGCTTTGGCCAAATCCGTGTCGTGGCGCTGACGCTCGATATTTGCATAAACGATGATGGCCAGGGCGGGAAGAGTAGCCGTCAGTATCAACAGCACCAACTGGGTTCGGATGGATTTAAGTGGGAAGCGCTTCATGGTGACATATGTTATCATTTTTACCAGGGGGCATCAATTTTAAAAGTAAACCTTGACAGATGGAGAAGCCCCTTTCTATAATGCCGCAACTTTGGACAAGGATCAATAGCCGGGTCCCGTGCAACGGCGGATTGTAAACCCCGTCAGGTCCGGAAGGAAGCAGCGGTAGCAATAACCGACGTGTGCTGCGGGGAAACCCGGCTATCTTTATTATCTCTCGAACAACGATATGGACAGTACGGCTAAGGAATATCAGGTCATGGCCCGGAAATGGCGGCCCCAGGGATTCGAGGAGGTCGCCGGCCAGGACCATGTGGTCCGCACCCTCCAGAACGCCGTCAAACTTGATCGCATCGCCCACGCCTTCATCTTCAGCGGCCCCCGGGGGGTGGGCAAGACCTCTATCGCCCGGATACTCGCCAAGGCCCTGAACTGCGAACGGGGACCCACACCGGCGCCCTGCCAGGTTTGCATCCACTGCCGGGAGATCACCGACGGCATCGCCCTGGACGTCCACGAGATCGACGGCGCCTCCAACCGCGGCATCGACGAGGTACGGGAACTTAGGGAAAACATAAAGTTTTTGCCCGCCTCCGCCCGTTTCAAGGTCTATATCATCGACGAGGTCCACATGCTGACCCGGGAGGCCTTCAACGCCCTCCTCAAGACCCTGGAGGAGCCGCCCCCCCACGTCGTCTTCATCTTTGCCACGACGGAGACCCACAAGATCCCCGCCACCATTCTCTCCCGCTGCCAGTGCTTCGACTTCCGGCGCATCTCCCGGAAGGAGATCGCGGTCAACCTCCGGAAGATCGCCGCCGGGGAGGGGATCGAGATCAGCGACCGGGGCCTGGCGTGGATCGCCGCCGCCGGTGACGGCAGCATGCGGGATGCCCAGAGCGTTTTCGACCAGGTGGTCTCCTACGCCGGGAAAACCGTTGCCGACGGGCATATCGAAGAACTTTTGGGGCTCACGGACCGGCGGTTCGTCGTGGCCGTGGCGGCGGCGGTCCTGGCCCGGGACGGGGCGCAATGCCTGAAATTGATCGACGAGGCCTATTACGCCGGCATGGACATGCCGGTGTTCTACCAACTTCTTCTCGAACACTTCCGCAATCTCGTTTTGGCCAAGGTCGTTCCGGAGGCCGAGGGGATGACGGAAATGAGCCGGGAAGACTGGTCCCGGCTCCAGGAGCAGACGGCGCCGGTTTCCCGGGAGACCCTCCAGCGCCTCCTGGAGATCCTCATGGCCGAGGAGGAGGCGATGCGCCGTACCCAGAACCCGCGTCTGGTGCTGGAGATGGCCCTTACGCGCATGGCCCGTCTCACCCCCCTGATTCCCATCGACGAGATCCTCGCCCGCATGGCGGCCCTGGAGAACCGCCTGCGATCCGGGATGCCGGCGCCGGCGGCCCGGACGGACGGCCTCACCCCCGGAGCGCCGGCGGGGGAAACGGCGGCGGGGTCGGAAGATCCGGAGGCGAAGACGGTGAAAGAACCCCCGGCGCCTCCATACGGGAATACCGCGCCGGCACCGCCCCGCCCGCTCGAAGAAGGCGGCGGCTGGGAGGGCTTTAAAGATTTTATCCGGCGGTCCCATCCGTCTTTGTGTTCCAAGCTCGCCCCGGGGAAACTGCTGGCCCGGGAAGGGAATGTCCTGCGGATCGGATTTCCCCGCCACAACGTCTTTTTTGAGGATATCGAGAAGCATCAGAAGCGGACCATTGCCGAACTGGCCCGGAAATTCTTTCAACGGCCCGACCTGGAGGTCGTTATCGAGGCCATCCGGGGGGAGGCGGGAGGGGTCAACGGCAAACCTGCCAATGGCGCCGGCAATTTTCCCATGAACAATGAAATCAGGCAGGAGGCCCTGAGAAACCCCCTGCTGCAAAAGGTGATGGACGTTTTCGAGCAGGCGGAAATCCGGCAGGTGCATCCGCGGCCGTCTCCGGCCGGGGAAGGGGAGGAAAAGTATTAACGAATGAATTCAACTTCAGATGATACACAGCCGCTAAGGAGGAGGTAGATTAAGGTGGCCAATTTCGGAAATATCATGAAACAGGCGAAGAAGATGCAGGAACGGATGGCCCGCCTGCAGGAGGAACTGGGGCTGAAGACCGTCGAGGTTTCCTCCGGGGGCGGCATGGTCTCCGTGGTCGTCAACGGCAAGTTCGAGGTGATGTCCCTGAAGATCGAAAAGGATGTCGTCAATCCTGAAGATGTTGAAATGCTTCAGGATCTCGTAATGGCGGCGGTCAATGAAGGGGTCCGCAAGGCCCAGGAGATGAACGCCGCGGAGATGGCCAAGATCACTGGGGGACTGAAGATCCCCGGCTTGTCGTAGCGGCGGCGTCCCATGTCCCGATACGCCCCGCCAATCGAGCGCCTCATCACGGAACTGGCCCGCTTTCCCGGCATCGGTGAGAAGACCGCGGCCAGACTTGCCAATTTCATCCTTCATGAATCCCTGGAAGATGCCCGGCGCCTTGCCGCGAGCATCATGGAGGTCAAGGAGCGGATCCGCCTGTGCCGGTTGTGCTTCAACCTCGCGGAGGAGGAGTTGTGTACCGTCTGCGCCGATCCGGTCCGGGACCGGGAGACGGTCTGCGTCGTCCAGGATCCCGACGCCCTGATCGCCATCGAGATCACCGGGGAGTTTCACGGGACATATCACGTCCTGCACGGGGTCCTGGCACCCCTGGACGGAATCGGCCCCGACGACCTCCACCTCCGGGAACTGCTGGCCAGGGTTGACGCCCACTCCGTCCGGGAGGTGATCGTCGCCACGAATCCCGACGTCCAGGGCGAGGCCACGGCCCTGCTCATCAACAAACTCCTCGCCGGCCGGCCGGTGGCGATCTCCCGGATTGCCATGGGGGTTCCCATGGGGGGAGATCTCAAGTACACCGACCGGATGACCCTGGGCAAGGCCCTGGAATTCCGCCGGGGGATGTAATGGATCACCCCCGATGAACCCCGTCCGCAATATAGAGGCCCCACTGATCACCGCCAAGCTCAGGGAGATGTTTCTGCGGTCCAACACCTGCCTCGGCGGCGATGTGGAGAAGGCCTTGCGCCGGGCCCGGGAGGGCGAGGAAACGGTGCTGGGCCGCCAGGTTCTGGAGCGGATCCTGGAAAACGCCGCCGTCGCCCGGGAGGAACGCCTGCCGATCTGCCAGGATACCGGACTGGCCGTGGTCTTCGTGGAATTGGGACAGGACGTCCGGGTGGTCGGGGGGGCGCTGCGGGAGGCCGTCGAGGAGGGGGTGCGGCAGGCATACCGGGAGGGTTATTTCCGCAAATCGGTGTGCGACCCTTTAAGCAGGGCCAACACCGGGGACAACACCCCGGCGGTTATCCACCTGGATGTGGTTCCCGGCGATAAGATCCGCCTGACGGCCATGCCCAAAGGGGGGGGCAGCGAGAATATGAGCACCGTGACCATGCTACTGCCTGCCGCCGGACGGGACGGGATCAGGGACCATGTGATCGAAACGGTTCTGCGGGCGGGCCCCAACCCCTGCCCGCCGGTCATTGTCGGAGTCGGGATCGGCGGCGCCATGGAGGAGGCGGTACTGCTCGCCAAAAAGTCCCTCCTCCGGCCCCTGGGGGAGAAGAACCGTCATGACGGTCGCCTGGCCCTTCTCGAGGCGGAGATCCTGGCGGAGATCAACCGGCGGGGCGGAGGCCCCCAGGGATTCGGCGGCGATGCCTCCGCCCTGGCTGTGCATGTGGAGATGAAGCCCTGCCACATCGCCTGCCTCCCCGTGGCGGTGAACGTCCAGTGCCACGCGGCCCGGCACTGCGAGGCGGAGATCTGAGCCATGACGGAAGCGCGCACCCTCACCACGCCCCTCACCGATGCGGACTGCGCCGCTCTTAGGGCCGGCGACATGGTCCTCCTGAGCGGGGTGGTCTTTACCGCCCGGGACGCCGCCCACGGCCGCCTCCGGGAGGCCCTCTGCCGGGGGGAAGAACCGCCTTTCGATCTGAACGGCGCGGTGATTTTCTATGCCGGTCCGGCCCCGGCGCCCCCCGGGCGCGTCATCGGCGCCATCGGTCCCACTACGAGCTACCGGATGGACCCCTTCGCACCCCTCCTCATGGAGCGGGGCCTGAAGGGCATGATCGGCAAGGGGAAACGTTCGCCGGAGGTGATCGCCGCCATGGTGCGCCACCAGGCCGTCTATTTCGGCGCCATCGGCGGGGTGGCCGCCCTGACCTCCCGGTGCGTTCGCAACGCCGCCGTTATCGCTTACGAGGATCTGGGTCCGGAGGCCATCCTCCGGCTGGAGCTGGCAGAGATGCCGGTAGTGGTGGTGAACGACACCCGGGGAGGGGATCTTTATGAACTGGCCCGGAAAGACCGCTGAAAATTCAGGAAATGATGATCAGGCCGGAGCGAACCATAGAAAAGCTGAAACGGGGTGAAAAGGTTATTATCGCCGCCCTGGGGGATTCCCTGACCCAGGGGTGGATGGTCCGCCGGGGCTACGTCGATTTCCTCCGGGAGATGCTCCCCGCCCGCTATCCCCAAGCGGCCCTTACGATGATACGCAAGGGTATTCCCGGTGACACGGCGGACAACGGCCTCTACCGCCTCCGCTACGACATCCTGGAATACGATCCCGACTGCGTCATCGTCCAGTACGCCATCAACGACGCCTTCCTGGGCTACACCGCCGGGCAGTTCCGGCGCATCATCGGGGAGATCATCGAGGAGATCCAGGCGGACGGCGATGCGGACATCGTTTTGGTGACTTCGAGTTATATCGGCGACAATGCCGACGCCGGGATCATCGGAGAGTTTTACGACCAGTTGGCGGCGCTGGGGGAGGAATTCCGCCTCCCCGTGGCGAAGGTCCATCAATACTGGAAACAATGCATAGACGCCGGTACGTCCTACACGACCCTGGTCCAGTACGATATGGTCCACCCCACGGAAGACGGCTACCGTCTCATGGCGGAGGCGATTCTCGAGTTATTTTAAAACGACCAGGGCGTCCACGGCGACCGGGAAGCCATCGGGGCCGATCTTCAGGGGATTGACGTCGATTTCCGCCACCTCTTCATGCTCCATGCCGATCCGGCCTATGGCCATGAGGATTTTCGCCAGGGCCTTCCGGTCGGCGGCGGCCTCCCCCCGGAAGGGATCGAGGATCTTTTTGGCCCGGATGCCGGAAAGCATGGCCTCGGCATCGGTTTCCGTCAGGGGGGCGATGCGGAAGACCGTATCGTTCAAAACCTCCGTGAGGACGCCTCCAAGTCCGAACATGACCGCCGGCCCGAAATGAGGGTCTCTGGTAAGGCCGCAGACAAGCTCCCTCACCCCCGCTACCAGGGGGGAAACCATGAGGGCTTCGCAGCCGGGAATCCTCATCAGCCGCACGGATTCGGCGACGACTTCCGCCGCGGTCTTTACGTGGAGGACCACGCCCCCCACCTCGGTTTTGTGGGTGAGGCGATCGCCGACGGCCTTCAGGACCACCGGGTAGCCCAGGCGGTCGGCGGCGGCCGCGGCGGCGCTCCCGTCGTCGGCCAGTATATCCCGGGAAACTGGCACCCCGAAAAGACCGAGGAACATCTTGGCGTCGTATTCGCTAAGGGATTGTCGGCCTTCGGCAAGGGCCTTCCGGATCATTTCAGCGGCATTTGTCATGGATTTCGACCTCGGCGGCGAATTTTTACCGTTCATAGAAGAGACACCGGCGCTTGTCAATATTTTTTCCGGTTTGTTTCAAATTACCATTGACACCTTTTTTCATTTTTAGTACGGATGGCATCGTTTCGTCTCATTCAATAAAATCAAGGAAGAAAACACGGGAGATAGAAGAACATGATTGAAATAAGGTGGCATGGAAGGGGAGGTCAGGGCGCGGTCACGTCCGTCGAGTTGCTGGCGCTGGCGGCGATCGAAGAAGGCAAATATGCCCAGGGATTTCCGGCGTTCGGTCCGGAGCGTCGGGGGGCGCCGGTCATGGCGTACAACCGCGTATCCGATAAGCCCATCAAGATCCGTTCCGGCATTTACCACCCCGATGTGGTCGTGGTCCTCGATCCCTCGCTGGTCGGCCTCGTGAACGTCACGGACGGTCTGAAGCCCGATGGATTGCTCATCATCAATACCTCGAAACCGGTTCCGACCATCCGGGAACAGCTCAAGTATAAGGGGAAGCTGGCGACGGTGGATGCCACCCATATCGCCCGGGAGGAACTGGGCGTCCCCATTGCCAACACCACCATGCTGGGGGCGGTAATGAAAGCGACCAAGGTTCTGAAGCTTGCTTCGCTTGACGAGCCCATCCAGGAGCGGTTCGGCAAGATCGCCGACAAGAACAAGAACGCCCTGAAGAGGGCTTATGATGATGTTAAACTGGCTAAGTAAAATGATAATCGAGGTGTTTCCATGAAACAGAAAAAATGGCCGGAAGCTTGGCATGAAGTCACCCCCGGTTGCATCGTGTTCGAACCGGGCAACGCCAGTACCTACAAGACTGGGAGCTGGCGTGCCCAAAGACCCATCTGGGACAACAAAAAGTGTATCAAATGCGGGATCTGTTACGTGTTCTGCCCTGAGGCGTGCATTTCCGAAACGGCAGAGGGATTCTTTGCGGCAGACCTGGATTACTGCAAGGGCTGCGGCATCTGCGCCCATGAATGCTGGCCCCAGGCCATCGTCATGGTGGAAGAGGAGGTGTGACCATGGGTAAAGTAGTTGGCATGGAAGTCGGAATTGCGGCGGCGGAGGCGGTGGGCCTCTGTAACATCGACGTCGCCGCCGTCTATCCCATCACCCCCCAGTCCCACATCGCCGAGCATCTTTCGGACATCGTCCATGACGGGCGGATCGACGCCGAATTCATCACGGTGGAATCGGAGCACTCCTCGATCAGCGCCTGCGCTGGGGCTTCGGCTACGGGCGCCCGGGTTTACACGGCGACCAGTTCCCAGGGATTGATGTACATGCACGAGATCCTGCCCATCATTTCGGCCATGCGTCTGCCCGTGGTCATGGGCAACGCGAACCGTGCCGTTTCCGGCCCTCTGAACATCTGGAACGACCATACGGACATCATGCCCCAGCGGGACAGCGGGTGGATCGTCATGCATGCGGAAAACGGCCAGGAGGTCATCGACATGACCATCCAGTCCTTCAAGATCGCCGAACATCCCGACATCATGCTGCCCACGGTCCTCAACATGGACGGTTTTCAGTTGACCCACATGATCGAGCCGCTGGAATTTCCCACCCAGGAGGAGGTAAACGCCTTCCTGCCCGATCGGATTCCCTTCGCCACGCTCCACCCCGACAATCCCCTCTCCATGGGGTGCTTCAACATGCCCGAGATATTCGCCGAGACCATGAAGGCGAAAGACACGGCCTTGATAAACGCCAAGAAAACGATTATCAAGATCTGGAATGAATGGGGCAAGCAGTTCGGCCGGTCCTACAAGCCGGTGGAAACCTATAAAAACAAAGGGGCGGAGACCCTGATCCTCACCATGGGCTCCATGGGCGAGACGGCCTCGGTGGCCGTCGATGAATTGAAAAAGACGGGAAAGTCGATCGGTCTCGTTAAGCTCAGACTTTGGAGACCTTTCCCGCTGGATGAGTTGCGCGCCGCCATCAAAGGCTGCAAGACCCTCATCGTCATGGATCGGGCTATTTCCTTCGGCGGTGCCGGTGGGCCGATGGCCACGGAGATCAAGTCGCTGATGTTCCACGACCAGGACCGTCCCCGTATCGTCGATTTCATCATGGGTCTGGGCGGCCGGGACGTCAAGGTCGAGGATTTTATCGCCATGGTGGAGCGGGCCGAGAAGAAGAAAGACGAAACCTATGAATATTATGGGGTGAGGGAATGATGAACACCGTAGAGAATTTTGAAATATACGCACCGAAACTTATCGAGAAAAGGGAGTTTTTCAGTCCCGGCCACCGTGCCTGTCAGGGGTGCGGGGAAGTTCTGGCGCTGCGGCTGCTCCTCAAGGCCCTGGGCGAGGATACGGTAGTATCCAATGCCACGGGCTGCATGGAGATCATCTCCACCGCCTATCCCCACACCGCCTGGAACCTGCCTTACATCCATGTGGCCTTTGAAAACGCCGCCGCGGTGGGTTCCGGTGTGGAAGCGGGCCTCAAGGCGCTGCGCCGGAAGGGCAAGATCGCCGACCGCTATGTGAAATCCGTGGCGATCGCCGGTGACGGCGGTACGGTGGATATCGGTCTTCAGGCCCTTTCCGGGGCAATGGAGCGGGGCCACGACATGATCTTCTTCTGCCTGGACAACGAGGCCTACATGAACACCGGCATCCAGCGTTCCAGCGCCACGCCCTTCATGGCGGCCACCACCACCTCGCCGGCCGGCAAGGCCATCAAGGGCCAGCGGACGGGGAAGAAGAACGTCCCGGAGATCATGGTTGCCCACAACGTGCCCTATGTGGCCACGGCCTGCCCGAGTTATCCCCTCGATCTCATGAACAAGGTCGAGAAAGCGAGAAATATCAGGGGTCCGGCATACATCCACATCTTTTCCGTATGTCCCACGGGCTGGCGGGCGGCCTCCAACGAGACCGTCAAATTGGGCCGGATGGCAGTGGAAACCGGTTTCTTCCCCCTCTATGAGGTGGAAAACGGCAAGTACCGGCTCACCATCGACTACCCCGAAAAGCGGCGTCCCATGGCGGACTACCTGAAACTCCAGGGTCGGTTCCGCCATCTGGATCCGGCGGATATCGCCAAGGTTCAGGCCCTGGTGGACAAGGAATTCCGGAAACTGATGCACAAGGTGAAGACATCGGTCCCGTGGAGTTGACGCCCCGGGGAGGATAAGACTCATTCACAGTTCATGAAATCAAGATAAAGGTGACGGAAGCATGAATAAAGTGGCTTTTAGCAGTTGGAACGGGAAGATCATCGATAACAGGACCCCCGCCAAGGGAAAGGGAAAGGCGCAGGAGCCGGCGGCAGGGGCGTTCCCAGCGGCCCTGGACGGGTACAGCTACGACGCCCTCATGGGGTGGAACGGACTGGTCGTCTTTGACCCCAAAGCGGATGTGCTCGCCCTTACTCTGGCCTACATCGCCGAGGCCAGAAAGCTTTCCTGCGGCGAGTGTTCCATATGCATGATCGGTATCGACCGGGTCCGGGAGATATTGCTGGGCATGTCCGCGGGAAAGGGCGCGGCAAAAGACCTTGCCGAGATCGAGGAGATCGTCAAGGGCGTCATGGCCAACAGCAAATGCAATTTCGGCCGCGCTACGGCCCTGACCCCGGTTCTGGATGCCGTCAGGTACTTCAAGTCCGCCTTCCTCGAGGCCGGGAAAGGGGAGAAAAAGGCCGCCGGTGAATACCGCAGCGCCGTGACGGCCCCCTGCATGGAGGCCTGTCCTGCCACGCTGGATATTCCTGGCTACATCGAGCTGATCCGTAACAATAAATTCAAGGAATCCCTGGACCTCGTCAGGGAGCGCTGCATCCTCCCAGGCGTCATCGGCCGGGCCTGCACCCATCCCTGCGAGGCGGCCTGCGTCCGCAAGGACATGGACGGTCCTCTGGCCATCCGGCTCCTGAAGCGGGCCGCGGCCGATGCGGAGCTGCGGGAAGGCTCCGCCCTGCCTGCCCCTCGGGAAGAAAAGAAGGAGAAGATCGCCATTATCGGCGCCGGTCCCGCGGGATTGGCGGCGGCCTATAACCTCCGCCTCATGGGCTATGGCGTAACCATTTTCGAGGCCCTGCCCAAAGCGGGCGGCATGGCGTCGGTGGGCATTCCCGATTACCGCCTTCCCAAGGACGTCCTCAATCATGAGATCGACCTCATCAAGCGCATGGGCGTTGACATCCGCCTCAACAGCAAGGTAGAGGCCCTGAATATGGCCGATTTCCAGAAACAGGGTTATGCGGCGGTATTCACCGCCATTGGCGCCCATGTGGGCACCAAGATCGGCTGCAAGGGAGAAGATGTCGTTTCCGAGGACGTGGTCCAGGGGGCGGAATTCCTCCGGGGTTTGAGCCTGGGGAAGAAGATGGTCCCGGTAAACAAGGTGGCGATCATCGGCGGCGGCAACGTGGCGCTGGACTGCGCCCGGAACTGCATCCGCCTGGGATTCAAGAACGTGGAGATCGTTTACCGCCGTTCCCGGGCCGAAATGCCCGGTTCCAAGGAAGAGATAGAGGAGGCCCTTCACGAGGGCGTTAAAATAACCTACCTCACCGCCCCCGTGGGGATCGTCCGCAAGGCAGGCAAGGTGACGGCTATCGAGTGCGTGAAGATGAAACTGGGCGAGCCCGATGAAAGCGGCCGCAAGCGTCCCATTCCCGTCAAGGATTCCGAGTTTAGTCTGAAGACGGACATGGTGATCGCCGCCACGGGCCAGAAGCCCGATCTGGAGTTCCTGCCCGCCAAGGAAAAGGGATCGCTCACCACGGCCTGGGGTACCATCAAGGCGGATACCGCCAGCAGTTCCACCGCGGCGACGAGAATGTTTGCCGGCGGCGACTGTGTAACCGGTCCGGCGACGCTCATCGAGGCCCTGAATGCCGGCAACAAGGCGGCCAAGAGCATCGCTGCCTATCTCCGGGGAGAGACCTTCGTGGACGAACTCTCTTTCGAAGGCATCGACGTCTCGCAGCAGAGGAACATGGGCTTTATCCCCCCGGCCCCGATGGGGAAGGTGGGGCTTCTGGACGCGGCCGAACGCATCAAGAGTTTTGCCGAAGTCGAGGGCGGCTTTAACGCCGACGCCGCCATGAAGGAGGCCCAGCGCTGCCTGAGGTGCTACCGCCTTATGGTGTGGCAATAAATAGCTAACAGGGAACAAATTCACAGGATAGAGGAATAATCATGGCGAAGATGATCATCAATGGGCATGAAATACAGTCAAAGGCGGGCGCTACGGTCCTCGAGGAAGCGAGAAGGCTGAAGATCGAGATCCCGACTCTTTGTTATCACAAAGATCTCAGCTCCTTCGGTGCCTGCAGGCTCTGCACGGTGGAGATCAAGGTCAAAGGCAAATGGCAGTTGGCGGCCTCGTGCCAGACGGAAGCAGTGGAGGGTCTGGAGGTGCGGACGGATACAGACAAAGTCCGGGAAAGCCGGAAACTTGCCGCCGAGCTTCTTTACTCCCGTTATCCCGAAACCGCGGCAGTCCGGGAGATCGCGGCGAAGCTGGGTGTGGATGTCCGGGAGGAGGCGGCGGACAGCCATGATTGCATCCTCTGCGGTCTGTGTACGCGGACGTGTCATGAAATCGTCGGCGCCAACGCCTTGAAGTTCAAGGACCGGGGGCTGGGTCGGGAGATCGAAACGCCGAAGATCGAATTCACCCCCGCCGCCTGCATCGGTTGCGGTTCCTGCGCCTTCGTCTGCCCCACGGGCTTCGTCCGCATGGAGTCTGTGGACGGCAAACGGATCATCTGGGACAAGGTGTTCAAGATGGCGGCCTGTGAAGTCTGCGGCCGGTATTTCGCTCCGGTGGAGCAACTCGAATTCATCAGCCGGACCACCGGCGTGCCGGTCGGCAGCTTGATGACCTGCGTGAGTTGCCGGTAGCCCGCAAGTCAAAAAAACATTGACAAGAAGACCGCCTTGCATTAAAAGGCGGTCTCGTTTTTAACACCGACACGTTCCTCAGTAGCTCAGTCGGTAGAGCAGCTGGCTGTTAACCAGCGGGTCCGTGGTTCGAGTCCGCGCTGAGGAGCCAATAAATAAAAGGGGTTATCCAGATCATGGTTAGCCCCTTTTGCTTTGTGTTGGAAATCTCTCCCCACTCTCTCCCCACTTTTTGAATTCCTATGTAATTTTCTGGTCAAAGAAAACCCGGCGGGATAGCTTCCCCTTGGCAATGGAAGGCCATGCCTCACTGCTGACAGGGTGCAATAAAAAAGAATGCTTTGGTTTCCCTGTTGGAAGGGGGGATAGCTTATCTTCTTTAATGTGCGGTCATAGGGGGGGGATACCGGCGGGGTTCGTGTCCCTGTTGCGGCGGCGGCATAAACATGGATATGCCTGTCCCACAAAATTTTTTAATTTTTCAAGTAGCGGCAAAAGACGTTGTCAAAACTGATAACGTCCCTAAACTCACCAGAAGGGGTAAAAGACGTTGTCCAAATGGAAAACGTCCTTAACCGCAGTCGATCCCTTAGCGGACATTTGATCGTTTCAGCCAATCACTGATTTTCTCATCAAAGCCGCCGATTGCCGCCAGAGCGATATTTTCCGTAGATTCGCCTTGCAGCAGCCGGGATTTCGGAACTTGTCAATGAAAATGAGACACCTCCGGCAACAATTTAATGAAGGACGCGGTTATAATTTTGGTCGAACCCGGTCAGGTGTGCATCTGAAACAAGCTGCATAATTTCCGGTTCTGTTTTTCCCCATCGCTCCATGACTTCATGCTTATGTATCCATTTTTCCATCGTGCGCCTCCTGTTTGCGCTTCCTGATGGTAAGGGGGGCAGGACGGGTCAGGATTCCCGCCTTTTCGGCCTTGATGATCAGTCTCGGCCTATCCCCTTGTCTATAAAAAAACCTTGTAGCTGATATTCAGCGCCTTCCCCAGGCGCTTGGCCATTTCCTTGCCGATGGGACGTTTGCCGTTCTCCATCTCGCTGATATGGCGCTGGGGGATGCCTGTCAATTCGGAAAGTTTCATCTGGGTCAGTCCTTCCCGGTATCTTGCGCCGGCCAGTGCTTTGCCGATAAGCTGTTCCTCCGAATATTCAGGATAAGCATCGCGCCAAGGTACGGAATCGGATGCATTTACAAATCCCAAAGGCTTTAATTGCTCAACAGCCTTTGCCATGTTGACGATCGGCCCGATGAATCTCAGCTCAATCGTTTCAGTAGGGTGCTTTCTCGTGTGTGCCTGCATATATCACCTCGATCAATCTTATCTCTTTATCCATGACCTCCCATATCGCCACATAAGTCGGGTGTCCCTTCTTCAAATGGCAATGGTAGCGGTTTTCTGACCGGGAACTGAAATTTGGCCAGTCAACCCGGATCGGCCCATTGGCTTCCATGTCCTTTTTCAGAGCAATGAGAAGATTCTGAACGTTCTCAGGAAGCCTTCTGATCCGCTTATTAAGGTTCCGTCTTTCCTTGACCGTCCATGTCATGGATTCATCCTATACCAATGAAAAGTATAATGCAAGAGGTTTCTATTTTGTGAAATTCACAACCTTTCCGTTTTGCTGCTGTTCGGCCTGCTTCTTGGCGGCCTCTTTGCCTTATAAAAACGTTTTTTGCAT
>Ga0302248_1000731_pt1 | contig 29110 bp, 29 predicted proteins | sample AAG_UR_Leu_MG_FD_193528 | JGI IMG/M metagenome (GOLD analysis project Ga0302248, IMG submission 193528) | Enriched activated sludge microbial communities from anaerobic digester in WTTP, New Holstein, Wisconsin, United States - AAG_UR_Leu | ecosystem: Engineered > Bioreactor > Anaerobic >...
TATTCCTATAAATACAAAATTAAGTACGAAAGGAGAATCTAACTTAGCCCACAAAAAAATCTGTCTTGACAGATGGGGGCACTATAAAATTTCAGCAAGCACTAAACTTTGAACATTGGTTATTTGCAAATAATATATACTTATTTTCAATCAGTTCGTAACATTAATTCGCCACGTATATCATTGAAAGTCAAACAAAGATTTCCAAAATAACCATTATGGTAGTCTTTAGTACCATTTAAGTAATTCATAACATCTTGAAGCTCCTCTTCTGATACATCAGGGTCCATAATTGGAGCTGCATATTTAACTATTTCTACAGCTTGTTCACCGGTGATACCATCAACATAAATCCGAAGTTCATCATTTTGCCAACCACAATTTACGACATCAATGACAAAATCTCCAAATTTTCCTGTTTTTGATATAGAATTTTCAAACGCTCCCAATCTAAACTCGGTACGATAGTGTCCACTATCTTGGTCAGTAACATCAATTTCAACTGCATCTGTAATTTGTATTGGTGAAATAGCATTAAATTTTTCAATGAACTCATCTGTCATAGACTTTTTACCAACTATTACTTCAGTAGTCAGGTTTTCATCTATTTGTTCCTCAACTGCAAAATTTTCTTCCTGTTTACTTAAATTTTGTTCTACACTACTGCTACAAGCTACAAGAGTAAATATCATAGCAAGTGAAATCAACAATGCAAAAATATTTTTCATATTGATTTACCTCCAAGAATCATACTAATTTTCACTTACTGCTTCGTTATATCCATCTGAGATGCCCTCAGAAAAACTGCTGCACCCAGCAAAAGTAAAGATAAGTACTGTTGTTAATAAAATAGCTATTATTTTTTTCACTACAAATTCCTCCCTTCGTCATTTAGTGGAATACCAACACTAATGATTTTCCCATTGGATATGAAATTTTGTCTTTCTCTTACTTTTTCATTAAAATCACTATATTTGATTTGCAATTTCTCATTTAAAACAATACATCGTTGATTTGATGACCCTTTATGACCAATATTATTATTAAGAACATCTAGATATTTTCCATCAACCAACACATCAACGTATTGCAATATGTGCGGAAATTTATTAGCAAGTTCTTCATACTTATAACCGGAATATACTAATATATCTGTATAATTATGTTTTTTTAGCATATATACGAGAGAATAAAGTTCGTTGGGTTGATAAAATGGCTCACCGCCTGTAATTGTAACTCCATCTACTAATCCAACTTTTTCCTTTAAAAAAACTTCCAATTGTGATAAAGGAATATCTTTCGCATCATCATTTGCCCAAAGTTCAGGATTAGAACAATGTGGGCAACTATGAGGGCATCCTATTGTCCATATACCTAAACGATTACCCGGTCCCAAAGTTGTTATTGGAAATAAAATTCTATCAATCTGCATTTTTTACCTCGAAGACCAAATCAGCAAAAGTTAATTTATCAGAACTATGTATAGGTGTTTTTGTGAGTTTCGGTAGCCTTTTATCATTGAGAAAAGTACCATTTGTTGAAGCATCAAATACAAAAACTTCTCCATTTTCAACATAGAAAATTGCGTGCTTTCGACTCACGAAATTACTTTTTTCAAAGTAACTTCCATTTTCACCATCTCTACCTAAAACTAATTCATTATGGATAGGGATAGTTAATTGACCATCTATGGAAACAATAAGTAAATCACTATACTTATCATTTGATTGTGATATAGAAGATGTTGTATTTGATGTGGAAACAGCAACGCTTTTTTCCTCTAAATCACTCTCATCAACAGGTATTACAAAAGAAAGGTCAAATCCGCATTTTTCACATTCTAGATTATTTATATCGTTATGATGCTTACAATTTTCACAAACCCTAATTTCACTCATTATACATTCGCTTCTTTCTATTTCTTACAGTTATTCTTCTATCACTTGACTTTGTCTTTTTCACATCCACAAATCTAACATATTTCTCATCAGGAGGACATAATTTTTTATCTGTCAAACTTATACCATACTGTTCTAATCCTTGTTTTACCCTTTGATAATCAGGACAAAATCTCTCCATATCTTCTTTAACCGATGCAGATGAGCCATTTGAACCATCTTCATTCTTCTTACCAACAACTTCAAGCATCATCGCACCACTTTCAGAAGATGCTATTGTAATTGCGGAATTAGAAGAATAATCATAATGCTGTTTGGTCATTTTCTGTGCATATAAATTTTCACTACTAACCACACTATATCCTAATTCTTTCATTACCTTGTCAACACATTCTGCAACATATTCACCAACTTTAATACTTTGAGCATCAGTAATCATTTGTGAAATTTCTTCTCTAAGTTCATCAATATCGTCTGGAACTTCTATACACTCGCCATATATGAGATTTGAAAGTGCTATAAACTCACTACGAAGTTTTAACACCACTTGATTATCTTCTTCAGACTGTTTTTCAACAAGATAAGCATCAAATTTCATTTTCATTTGCTTAATCTTAAAGTTATCATCAACAGAATGATTTTTCATAATTTCATCATATTTAGCCTTTTCTTGCTCAAAATTTTCGCAATCCATAAGTTGTTCTATAATATCAGTATAAACCTTCATTAGAGTTTCAGAAATGTTACTAGCAATAATTGGAGTTTCCCACTGCGTATTTTCAAATTCTATTTCAAGGTTTTCTTGCATTTGTTGATTGTATTGCACATTAAGTTCTCTCATTAGATGATTAATACGAGATACTAAATTTTTTACTCGCTTTAGCTTATTTTCATAGGCACTCAAGGAATTGGCTAACTCACTGCTATTCCCCTTAATTCCAAATGATTTAGCAATCTCTAATTTAAGTTCAGCAATTAGTTTTTTTATTTCTGTTATCAGGGTTTTAGATTGTATGATTTTTTCAGCTGTAGATACATTTTTCTCATATTTTTCTACATTTATTTGAGAAAAATATAAATTACTTCTATCAATACATTCTTTGATTTGAACTTCAATTTGTTTGCATTTACTGTGTTCAAGCTCAGCTTCTAATTGTGCCTGTATTTGCAACAATCTTTGTCTTTCTAAAACATAATCAGAATATTTTGGTCCGCTCATAATTACCAAACCGCCTTTTCATAAACCTTCATCCAACTTTCTACTTGCTTCGAATACCCAAGTGAATATACCCACATAATAAACATTTTATTGGAAATCAAATCTTGACAAATCTTAGCAATCTGTGTTGAGTTGTTTTTTTCTAAATCTTCAATAAAATCTTCTAGATTAACATATTTTTTCTTGTTGTATTCAAAACCAATTTCAGGATAGAGAAGGTACATTAGTGCAAAGTAATAATCAGGCTTATTGTTCTGTATCTCTTGCGTTATAAATCTAATTTGACCCTTAAAAGCGTCATTGAAATTATTATGTTCTATAAACTCTAACAAACAACCTGAACTAATTAACTGCCAAATATTTGAATCAACCTTTGGAGCTTTATCTTTTATTGCCATACCCAATGCTTGTAAATCAGTATAGATTGCACCTTTAAAGCATAGAGGAGCATTTTTATTCAGTATGTAAATCATCTTGAATACAGCTACATCTTTGTCTTCTAGATTCTTGATATCAATGATTTGATTAGCGTATTCTTCACCATATTGGACAATGTTTTTATCTACAAGTCCTCTATAAAGATGTTTCATAGCATTGTCCCAATCAGCAGCGAAAGCCATTGAAATCTCATCAAGTCCAAAATACCTATTATTCATAAAATTATATGGTTTCATTCCTTTATAGGTACGCCTTTCCTTGATTTCAACTTCCTCATTGTTTAACCAGCGAGAAACTTCGTCATAACCCCATCTGTTATTCCTGTCTTTAACTGTTAACCCTCTAATTAGCTGTTGCAACTTTGGAGAAACTGTAGATGGAATTTCTAATGGTTTATTTATTGTTGAATATAAAATTTGCATATCATTCATACCTGCAAACGGGTCTTGTCCAATCGCAAGATGTAAAAGTGTTATCCCAAAAGAGTAGTAATCACTTTCCTTAGATACAAAACCACTTGATGCTTCCGGTGCAGAATATCCAAATGTTCTTGACATTGAAGTTGCACGAACAGAAACATTACTATCCAAAAGGGAAGAAATGCCAAAATCACCCAAAACGACTATTTTTTCATCATCGCTTAAAAACAGGTTACTGGGTTTTATATCTCTGTGAATAATATTATTATCGTGCAACACCTTTAACCCTTCATTGACACTTGTAACTACTACACTTTCTATAAAAGCTGAGTTCATAGGTATATGTTTCGTTAAATCACCTTTCGCAAAATATGGTAATATTTCATAAGTTCTTTCATCATAAATTCCACCTTTGATGTGTGGCATAATGTAAGGAGAATTGATTTTCTCTAAAACTTTTTCAATTCTCTCATCAGGTTTTGTGTTAATATGATATAATTTTATAACTTGACTTTTTCCTTCATTCTCTGTTAAAAGCAAGGAGGCTTCTCCTGTGTTTTCCGCTATAACTTTCTTAATTTTATATCGGTCTATACTAGTTCTTCGAGAAAAGTCAATTGCACTATCAACTTCCATAATGGATGTAACCCTATCACTACGGTTATTTCCCATAAGTTCCGTTTGACGAGAAGAAATATTATTATCTGACATTACAGAAGTTGTTCTACTTTCATCATTCATAAGTTCTGTTTTTCTTTCATCAGCCATTATTACTGTCCTCCTTTATTGGTTTTACAATAATCAAAGTAATATTATCAAAACCACCTTTTCGCTTTGCAATTTCTACTAACGAAGAAGCTAACAATTTTATGTCATCCTGTTCAGCAAACATACTTTCAATTTCGTCAAGTGAAACCATATCAGTTAACCCATCAGTACAAATCAAGTATGTAGATAAATGATTTATTTGCTTAATATGAGGAAGAACAGGCTCTTTACCTAAATATTGCATTAAAGGTTCTTTTTGGTCGGTAATTTCTCCTGACAATCCTGAAACAGTATCATCTGTGCTTATTTGGTTTAAAAATCCTTGTTCTAAAGCATAAATACGGCTATCACCAAGATTGAAAAAATTACTACTATCTTCACCTAAAACAACACCTGCTATGGTACAAGCCGTATCACACGCTTTTCTTGCTTCAATTACTCCTTTGTTCATCTTATCGAGTAAAACAATAAGTTCTTCATCGTCATAAGGAATAGGGTTAGATTGAGCAATTTGAATACAAATTCGTGTTGCTTCCTCGCCTACTTGTGTACCTCCTACGCCGTCAATAACAAACGCACTTATTGGAGCATCCATTTTCGCATAGGTAAAGCACTCTGCCGTATTATAACTACCCATATGATTGATATAAAATCCATCTTCATTATTCAGTCTTTTACAACCAACATCAGTTACTGCACATATTTCATATCTCATAAAATTTCACACTCCAATCTTATTATGGAGTTTTCTTCCACAATTTTATTTACTTTGAGTGAACTGTCGTTTTTTACTTTATTATCAAACAAGTAACGAGATAAAGGATTTATAAAGTTCTTTTCAACAATATTACCAATACCACGACCACCATTATCTAAATTTCCAAATGCAGCCTTTAAAAGATAGCCTTTTGCTTCATCAGAAATAGTCATAACCATTCCTTTTTGCTTTTTAAGGTTATTGACGATTTTATTTAGTTGACCATCTAAAATCAATCTAGCTACATCTTCACGAATGTAATCAAACACTACAAAATTTTCGCCAATTCTATTTAGTATTTCTGGTCTTCCTAGTTGCAATTTAAAATAGTTTTCAATAGAATTTATGATTTTTTGTGAAATTTCATCATAAGTCATTTGTGGATTAACATTTTGTATTCTGTTGCCAAACTCATCTTGGTCATAAATTCCTAAATTACTTGTAAAGATAATTATACATTCGGAAAAATAAACTGTTTCACCTCTACCATCGGTCATTCTACCATCTTCAAGTATTTGCAAAAACTTATCAAATATTGAAGGATGAGCTTTTTCAATTTCATCAAATAGAATTATTGAGAATGGTTTTTCTTTTATTGCGTTTGTAAGTTGTCCGCCTGCTTCATAGCCAACATATCCCGGAGGTGCTCCTAACAGTTTTTGGTCAGAATGACCTTGCTGATACTCTGACATATCAAATCGAATACAAGCATTCTCATCTCCAAACAACATCTCAGCTATAGTCTTTGCAAGTTCAGTTTTACCTGTGCCCGTTGGTCCTGCAAAAAACAAAATACCTTTAGGTTTACTTGCACTTGAATGTTGTAACCCTGCCATATTTGTTGCGGCTCTTTTTATTATATCTAACACCTGAGAAACAGCCCTGTCTTGACCTTTAACCCTTTTTCTGATGACTTGTTCAGCATCTTCAAAAATTTCCGGTGGTAATTCTGCCCAAGGATTATCCTTTATGCCATACTTATAAAGATGTATGGCATCCTTAATATTCTCAATGGCTATCTGTTGCTTTTTACATAGAAGTTTGAGTGCATTTAATTCAAGATTTTTAAATCCATCAGTTAATTCTACAAAATCTTCTTTATATTTCTCTAAATCTTCGTTTGTATATTCTTTATCTCCTGTAAAAAACTTAATTTGAGTATCTATAAAGTGTTCACGAGTTGCTTTGTCAGGTTCATTTATAGTTAGACTTTTTACCATAGGATTATCTAAATACAACCAAACAGGAATATCATTTGACTTTTCGCAAACAATAAATATCAAATTGTTCTTGAAACCACTATCTGTAGAAATTTGTGTTTTTTTAAGACCTGCCATCATAATCTTTGTGTAAAAATCTCTTTCATTTTCTGAAACATTATCTGCACTTAAAACATATCGTGAAGCCATCATTAAAACAATGGCTGTCAATGTTTCCTTATTTTGATTGACATTTCTTATAATGTCAGCTGCTTGACACATTTCAACTTTTACGGAGTTCGTATTTCCAGAAGGCTTATTTTGTTTAGCTAAGCTACAAAAAGCGTCTAATTCTTCTTTGCTGAACTCATTATAAAAACCATCTATGTGATTGTAGAAAATAACATTTGTATATCCAGCATCTTTAAGATAGTGATAAATATAGTTATCTAAAAGCATTAAATCCCATCGTGTTTCATCATTATCTAATTTTGTAGGATAGGTTTGCATATCATAGATATTACCTTCCATTACGAAAGTTGACTTTATATCTATAAATTGGTCTAACTCTTGGTGCCATTTGCTTAATTTCATTCTTTCACACCACCTAATGCAGTTATCTTACCATTTGAACTATAAACACCTTTGTAGTAGTCATACTTGAAAGGCAACTCTTTCTTTTCTCCATTAACTAATTTTTGTGAATATAACTTATTCTTAACAGTATAATACACGTTAATCTCATCTACACCCAATAACTCATTAACTCCTGAAACTATTTCTTCAGGATAGTGATTATTCAAATTAAACTTTATAATTTTATCATTATTCTGAACAAACACGTCACCATTAAAATAGAACTTCACAACATTTGCATTTGTCCACGAAGGTGTAGATGCAGTTAAATCTTGTAACATTAAATTATTATTATAATCTAAATATAAGATATTATCTGCAATTATGGTAAAATTCTTTATATCTGCCTCAAATACAATTTCTGACTTCTTTTCTTTTAGATTATATTTATACAAGTCATTTGTTTTTTCATAATTTACATAATAAACAACATCGCCTGAAAGTATCGCAGTACCAACTTTTTCATTTACTATAACTTTTTTCTCGTTCCCATCGTGTTTGCAAGTATAAAGTTTCTTATCTGCACCTCGAAATATAACAACATCCTTACTAATATTGATATGAGAAACGGCTTCTGTAGCAATAACATTTTCCTCGCCATTCTTATGCAGAATTGTTTCTCCATTTTCATTAACAGAAGTATAACCATACTGGTTTTCCGCAACTAATCCATAGTTTATTGAGTTCATTGATTTATTACCCAAATACCCCTCTTCAAACTTATCAAAAAGGTCAGGGTAAGCAACTGCGGATAACGTTGATGCTAATTTATTCATATTTTCATCATCGGAAATTTTGACATCCTTTAACTCATTATATAAACTATCTTTTGTTATTAAATCTATACCGAACAAAAGAACTACAAGGGCACCAAAAATAATACTAAAAATTACAAGTTTCTTCTTAAACCTATTTTTCCTTTTTTCTAACTTCTCACTTTTCTTTTGATAATCAGCTTCTTGTTCTGCCATATATGTTTCAAGTTTTTTTTCAGCCATTATTAACCCCTCCTAACCAATAAAGAAATAAACAATAAGAAGAATGGTTGATAGCGATGTTAGAGCTATTGCATTATCTGCTGACATCAGTTCAAAAGAGTTGATTGTTGTCAAAAGAATAATAGCCAAACCAATAAAAAACCATTTTTTATACCTTAATTTCCACTTCTCATTTTTTACATTATCAAGTTTTGCTTTAAGTTCAGACATTTTTTCTGCATAAGTATCTTGAATAGATGTAATATCACTTTGTTTTATGCAATATATAGAGGATGCCAAGTTTCGCTTTACTGCTTCAACAGGATTTTTGACATCATTTGCAGATATTGATTTTAAAGCATCTGTTGGGTCTTTTATAGTTTTTGCTGAAAATATTGCCATAAAATTTTCTTTGGTAATATTAGTAACATTTGGTGTTGCTTTATCAATCTTTAATTTTCCCATAAGCACATCAATAGATTTGGTAGAAGTAAAATCTGGTATATCTTTTTCTGTTAACTCAATAGCATTGCCATAAGTAATAGCATTATTAATTTGCTCTATCAAAGGTATGATTTTGGGAACAGCTTTTACAATTTCGTCTAATTTTGCAGCATCATATTCTGCCAATTTATCCTGTGAGAATAACTCTTTAAACTGTATAGCAAAAGGAGAATATGATTTTAACTCGTTATATTCATTCGACTCAGTAATTTTGCAAATATTAAGTCTTTTTTTTACTTTTTCATTTTTAGACAAGCAGGCATCAAATAACATATACAATCTGCCTACTGATGTTTTCATAATTGCCATTATTAAACTTCCTCCTTATAAAGTTTCAGTAAGACTTGTAAAATCTCTCACACGAGTAAAATCAAGTTGTTCCAATGTTTCAGTAATATTGTTATCTGAAATGGAAATACTCTCAAATATCGTTTTGTCTGCTTTAATTTCAAATATAAGTCTTACATTATCAGTAAAATCTATTGTTTCTTCCGATGCTTCACTAGACAAAAGATAACCCTTAAATACGACAGTATCTATACCGCCATTATAAATTGCTTCAAACATTTCGTGGATTGTTCTAATACCTACCGCCAGCAAAGTGTTTTCATAAAGAAGCGTTGCATTTGCTTTAGACAATGGATATTCTTTAATCTCATCTGTAGATTGATTAAAGGTATATCTATCAATCATAGGCAGGTCAGTAATGTCAGGAAGCAGATAAGATACATATATTGTATGTTCATTGCCAACATAATCAACATCAAAATCCATATCTAATTCTGAAGGATATTGAGAGTTTGCAAGAACTACAGAAGCATACTTTTCAATGGCTCCTTCCTCGCACATTTCAAAACTATCCTTTAGGAAGTTTACATCAGCATTATGTTGCCTTTGTTCTGCTTCAAACGCTTGTTTTGCCATAAAATACTCTTGTAATGCTTTTGTTTTTCTTTCTTCATAAGCTTTAACTCTGTCTTCAAAGTCATCTGTTTTACCAAACAAACCGCCTAAAAAACCTAATTTCTTCTTTGTAGGCTGAACTTCATCAAATGAAAACTCAGGATATGATTCATTTTTAAATTGCTTGTTCCAGTCTAATCTGTCATTTACTTTAATTGTACTCGCAATTATAGATTTAAAACTATTTTGAATATCTTTTACTTCTTTAGTAAGTTGTTCTGCTTTTTCTTTTTGACTTGCTATTTCAGCATTTCTACGTGCACGAAGCTCGTTATTTTGCATTCGTATTTCGGTATTACGAACTTGCTCATCCAGTTCCCATTGTGTACTAGCTCTGACAGTTCTAGTTTCACCTGTATATTCATTGACAATGGTTTTTTGATAAGGATATCTTGAGGAATTACTTGAACTTCTATAACTTGAATTAGAGCCACCTAGTCTTGTTCTATAACCAATACCTGTGCCCGGTATGGACAGATTCATATAAGTACCTCTCGGTCCTGTACTTATTCTAGCACCTTTAACTCCACCACTTAATCCTATGCCACTTTTTGAAAAATTTAATCTTAAACCACCGCCAAGATTTACACTTTTTCTAAAATATAACCCCATTAGTTTTCACCTCAATGCATTTTTATTATTTTATTTTAGGTGTATCAGGCAACGTGAATGCTGTTGTTATATTGTCTGCCAAACCAAGCCCTTCTGTTGCAGGAGGTGTTTTTAATGCTACACCACTCATAGAAGGCATTATGTTTGTATGTGAAGCGTGTGTATTACTATGAGAAGCGTGTGTATTACTATGAGAACTATGATTACTGTGTGTACTTCCGGAACTATGCGAAGTATGGGAAGTGTGAGATACGTGTGAATAATGACCACCAGAACCTGAACTATGGCTTTTATGTGAGCTATGACTTCTGTGCGAACTATGACTTCTGTGAGCAGCAAACGCATCAATACTCATTATCACACCCATAATAAGCATCATAGAGCCAACTGTTAAAACTTTATTTCTTGTGATTTTTCCTTCTTCTTCAAACAAAAAATCTTCTATTGATTTCTTAATTTTGGGAATTATCTCATTCTTCATAGTCTTATTCCTCCTCAACTTTTGTGTTTTTGTTATTTACCCACGTTGTTTTGTAATTACCTTTTTCGTTATGATATGTATATGTTCCATTAAGAGTGCCGTTATCAAATGAGCCTTTTAAATATATAGTGCTACTAATATTATATTGACCTTCGCCGTGCATAAGGTCATTACTCCACGCACCTACATAGCTTACGCCATCATTCCAAGTGAAAGTACCTTGTCCACTTCGTTTTCCATCTGAAAAGTTTCCCTCATACTTTCCAATATTAGGATAAGTCATTGTTCCTGTTCCTGATATTGTGTTATTTGTAAATCCACCTTTATATGTAATTCCATTCGCATAAGTAATTTCAATTTGGTCTGTTAAAGCTCCTTCAACAGCAGAAAGTTTATAAGAACCTATTTCAGTAGTAAAAGTAATGGAACCTTCTTTAAGTTTATTATCTGCAAAAGTTCCTTTATATACAGTTTGTCCTTGTGTTAAAGTTCCTTCACCGTTTAACTTATCAGATATCCAATTACCCACATAGGTTGAACCGTCTTCCCAAGTAAATGAACCTTGTCCATTTCTCTTTGAATCAGCGAATTGACCTTCATAAACACCTGTAGTATAGGTAAACTTACCTTTACCACTCATTTCATTATCTTTCCAAGAACCCTCATACATTTCTCCTGTATCAAAGTAGAAAGACCCCTGACCTGTAATTGTGTTTAATACTGCATCGCCAGCGTATTTGCCTGAAGGCATTTCAATATATCTTGTCGCTACTTCACCTGTTAAACTATCTAATGATGGACTATTAAAGGTTCCTATCATCACAGCAACCATCATAAATATAAAGAAAACACCGCAAACTTTAGCCCATCTAAAAATTTTAAACTTCTTCATTATACTCAACTCCTATCCATTTATTAAACACTTTAATATCTTCCGGATTATTCTCCTGTAAAATACGAAATATTATATCTAACATTCCGCCATATACTTGACATCTATATGATTTAGCATTTTTAAAGAACAGGTCATTTTCCTGTGCCAAATTGATGACTGGACAAGTGCCACAATATGGTTGATAAACGCAATCACAACAATTTAACTGTCCTTCTAAAAGAGAAGAAACGCATACCGCCTTACAAGTAGGTGATTGAATTAAGTCATCAAATTTATTATCAAATACATTTCCTAACTTAAAAGCATCATTACCCATTTCATACAACATTCTACCTTCATCACAAGTAAAAACATTACCATCATAGAAATATGCCATTTGTCCAACCGTAGCTCCACAAGGAGAACGAAGTTCCATATAGTTTTCAGCATATCCTTGTAAAATTTTTCTCAAGAATATTACAGCGTGTCTTTCACATATATCTATACCTTCACGATTAAGTTGCATTATATACCTTAAACATTCTTCGTAAAATCTTAAGAAGTCATTAGCAGTATAACCAATATTATCCCAAACTCTTTCGGCAGTCCCTAAACGTGTTAAAGGTCTAATAAATATGCTATTTTGATTTAAAGAAACGTATGTATCTATAATTTCTTTTGCCTTGCTTAAACTTTGTTTTGTTGTTGTTTGAATTGCACCAACTTCATACCCTTTTTCTTGTATATACTTGATTTTGTTTGTAACCACTTCAAATGTATCTGCACCATTTTGAAATGTCCTATTGTGATTATGTAGTTCTTCATCACCATCTAATGATGTTGAAATATTTATATTATGTTTAATCAAAAAATCTAATATTTCATCTGTCATAAGAGAAAGATTGGTAACAACACTATAGCTTATATTTTTTCCTCTTTTATGTTCTTCGGTATATTCAACTATGTGTTTCAAAACTTCAAAATTTGCAAGAGGCTCGCCACCTTGAAACTCAAAAGTTAAATATCTTGATGGAGAACACAATGCAATTTCTACACTTTTTTCAGCAATTTCCTTTGTCATTTTATGATGAACTATATTTGTATCGTCTTTTGCTTGGCAGTACACACATGACATATTACATATATTGGTTAAAACAAAAATATGAAGTGCTGTAGAAGCAAATAAATAGTTTTTATTATCTCTTATCAACCATTTAATTTTCTCTGTAAAAACACTATCGTGTTCATCATATACAAAATAATTCTCTTTAAGTTTGTTATACACATTTTCTGGCAAATCCTTTTTATCTATCAAGGACTTCAAAGTATCTTCTGATACAAATGTATGTCTTCCTGTGTCATTTGTCAGTAAATACTCTTCACCAAACTTCTTGAAATTAAAGAAGTTTATCAATTTTATCACCTCTTTATCGGTTTCCCCTTAAAGTTTATAACTCTTTTAGTGCTGTCAAAAACACCGCCACAAATCTCTTTTAAATCACATTCCAAACATTCATCGCTAAATTCAACTTTATAATCTGAAATACTTTTAGCACAAATTTCCCAATATGCAGACTCAACCGCACATAAAGGGAAGTTATATAATTGTGTATCTACACCATTAGCAATCAATAATCTAATTGCTTTTTTACTCTTTTTGAACGCTTCATCATAAGGCAACCATACCGCATCTTTGTTTTTAGCTGCATTACCCATTAACTCTAAACCCATAAAATTAACACAAGCGATTCCTCTAAAATACTTTATTATATATCTTGCTATCTTTTCCATATTATCAATATTCTGTTTTGTCAAAACAATACGGATTTCTGTTTCAATATTATAATGTAATAGGTTGTGAATTCCTATTACAGCTTGCTTGAAGCTACCCGGTGTTTGTGTTATTATATCGTGTGTTTCTTCATTATATCCATAAATTGGGATACCAACTCGTATATTATTAGGTATGCAATCTATAAATCTTTGCGTAAAACTATAGTCGGCAAATGCTCTGCCATTTGTTAATAACAAAAATCTTGTTTCATCAAAGTCATACTGTAATGTCTTTAGCATTCCAAAAAAATCTTCTTTTAGCAGGGTAGGCTCACCACCTGTTATGGTTAAAAATGGTGCATTTCTTGGAATGTATCTTATTAACTCCTGTAATTCTCCTAAAGTGCATATTCCACTTGTCCTTCTTGACATTTCACTACAAGGACACATAAAGCAATTTGAATTACACTGTAATGTTGTAACTATTGCATTATCGCTTGAAGATGCTCTGTACTGTTCATAAACAATTCCTCGTTTATCTATCGATAAAACATCTTCATCTGTATAAATAGCAAATAATTTTTCAGCATCATCATTTAAGTTTATATAACCATCATATGTATAAAGTTTATAAACACCCTTATCATTATAAATGTGATTAAACCCATTCTGCATATATTCAAGATGTTTATCTTGGTCTGAAGCCAATTTAAACACATAATATTCGTCATTATAATCCTTTATATAATTCTTCATTATCTCATCAACATCCTCGCAAAAGTGTAAATAACTGCTCCTATGGAAATAAAAATTGCAAAAGGTATTTTTCTTACAATAACTATATCAGATTGTCCATACCTTGATGTTTCCCAACGCCTTATACTTTCAGCTTCTTCCTCAGTTATTCTTGACCTAATATCTTCAGTGTTCTTTTCTTTTGGTAATCCTTTAATTGTAGATGGTATGAAGTAAACAATGGTAGAGTAAGCCATTACCATACCTTTTTCAACCTTGCTCGTTGGTATTGTTTGATAATTATATTTTTCAGCAAATAGCCTTAATATGAACACCACAAAAACTAACACATAAATCTTTAAATCAATATAAAATGTACCACTACTTGTTAATACATAACAAATTATAGTAATCACTGATAAACAAATAAGAGGTATAAGTTTATCAAAAAACTTAAAATTATAACTGAATAAAATGATAATCATATTAAGTATCATCATTAGTTCAATATTCTTATCATAAAACTCTGGCATTACAAACCTTACAACAAATCCAAACAATGAAACAAGACAAGTGCATTTTATATACTGCCTTATCATTAACTTTATATCAGCCTTAAAACGATTTATTTGAAATAAATTTTTTTCTTTGATACCCAAATATATCGACTCACCAATAATATAAAGATAAGCAATAGAAAATATAATAATCATTATGACAACTGTTGCTGTTACATCATTCCCTTGATAATACATTCTTGCTGGTATTAAAAATATTGTAAGCATCAAAAGTTTACTATCACCAGCTGCCCAAATATGTAGTGCATAAAAGGCAATACTTATTGCCATCATAACAACTAGGTTTAAAAGAAATGCCATTATGAATTGTTTGCCCCAAAAAGAGTAATAAACAATATTAGCCACTAACCCTATCGCACCCGTTACTAGCAAAACTTTATTTTGAATAATTCCGTGTTTAAAATCTGTTGCTGTTACATATATACACATCGTAATTAGTAATGTAACTAGAATAGCCTCATTTATAATTATACTACTTATCATACTCATCAAACCAATTATTTAAAATATCTTCAGAATTAATATTGGCATCATCAACAAATCCTGTATCACTATCATCTATTATTGTTGATGCTAAAGCTCTTCCCAATATTAACTCTCTTATTCCTTTTGTTTCCTGCATAACTTTATATCTTGCAGCTTGTGTAAGTGCTTCATTTAAAAATTGTTTTTCAATATCATTTTCCAATTCATTGTTTATGCCCTTAATATCAACATAATAATACTTTTCATCTGTATCTAATGACATATAGTATCTATCAGTAAAGAATTGTGCTGCTTTTAATATTGCTTCTTTTGGATATAATTCTTTTACCAATTTAACTTGCATATAGCATTCTCCTTAACTACGAAAAATTGAGTTCATTTTCTTTTTTACTGCATCTTTTTTTTTGTTTGTTTCTTCGTCATCACAAGATATATTTATAACTGTACCTTCACTTGCATTGTCTGGCAATATTATTTTTGGTATTTCTATTATATCGCCATTCTCTAACTCAATTACTGCAATTTCTCCTTCAAATCTATCAATTATAAATTTCATATTTTACTCCTTTTATTGTGGAGGATTACACCTTGAACAAGGTGTCAAGCCCATACTTTTAGCTTCTGAAACTGTTGTAGGTATTGAACTTTTTAAATAAGAACAACCTGAACTATGGTATTTAGCACCCGTTTTAGTTCTATATACGGTAGCGTTATTGTTTTGTACTTGTGTTTCCTGTTGTGTATCGGTCTCAGGAGCCAACACATTTTCATTATTTGTTGTTACGGGTGGTGCGTTTATTTGAACTGAGGATTTATTTTTGTCTATCGTGTAATTCTTACCATCAGAAGTAATTACAATAGTACCAACTTCATCTGTTCTGTAAATATTGACATCAGCATTATTTAATATTGCAATAACTTCATCTGTTGGATGTCCATATCTATTATTCTTACCAACGGAAATAATTGCTTCCTTTGGATTAACTGCTTTTAAAAAAGTAGAAGATGTTGAAGATGAACTACCGTGATGACCGACTTTTAATATATCCGCACTTAAATCATATCCTGCTCGTAACATATCACTTTCAGAGGAATATTCAGCATCACCAGTAAATAACATTGATACTTCTTTATATTCTAACTTAACAACTGCCGAGCAGGCATTGTTATCACCATATATTTTTGTAGGTCCTACAAAATATATCTTCAAATCCTCTGAATTTATGATTTCTTTACCTGCTATTGCATAAACTGCATCACAGCCGTTATCAGCAAGAGCATCAAGCATTCTATCAAAAATTTGCGTGGTATGTTCTTTCTCTGGCATATAAAATGTTTCAATTTCAAAAGTATTTAACACTTCCGGCATTCCGTTAATGTGGTCGGAATCTGGATGAGTAGTAACAACATAGTTTAACTTACTATATCCTTGTTCTTTAATGTAGTTAGGAACTATACCTGATGAAGGACCTGCATCAATTAACATAGTTTTCTCATTTGGTAATTCAAGAAATATCGCATCACCTTGTCCTACATCAATAAAATGAACTTCCAAATCGCCATTGACAATCGATGCTGGTGGCATATTTTCTATTTCAGAAGATGAGGAAGTAGAAGATAGCCACTCAACTGGAATTTTTGCGTTGCTGTTGTCAGGATTGTTAGTTATTGTAATAACAGAATTATCACCATCCCAAAACACTTCAAACTTAAAACTTTCTGCTATAAATCTAATTGGAAGCAATGTTCTGCCGTTTATAATTTTCGGAGCAACATCTAAAGTGTTTGCTTCACCATTCAAATAAGCAATAGTTGAGTTTATTATAAGTTTTATTTCATTATTCTTATAATTTAGAGTTACAGTCTGTGTATCTCCATTCCAACTAACAGTACCCCCACATTCTTCAATAATAGAGCGAATTGGGACTAATGTTCTGCCATTATCTACAATAGGAGAAGTACCTCGACCCTCATCAATCTGTTTTTCTACTCCATTTGAATACATATTAGGATTATTTATCTGTAAAAAAATCAATGTTTCATCTACTACATTATTTGTAGTAGGCGTTGCTGCACAGGCAGTTAAAGACATTGACAACAACATCACTAAAGTAATTAATGCAAATACTCTTTTTTTCATTATTCATCCCTCAATTCCGGTAAACATACCTTACAAGGCTCTAAATCTCTTTCTATGACCAAATCTTTAGTTACTCTTTCTTTTGTTTTCTTATCTCTTATGTAGAAGCATTCTGCTTCGTGAAACTTTGTCCCTGATGGTGATACATAATAATTACCATAATATGATTGTTGTTTTAAAATAATTGGTGTCGCAATACACCCACCAATTATCAACAAAAGAAGAATGCCACTAATTGTAGATACAGCCTTATGCCTTGAAATAAAGGTTGTAAATCTTACCATAAAAGTAGGGTTTAATACATAATGGGAAAACTCATTAGCTTCAAACTCGTGCAAAGTATTTTTTCCTGCAATAACAGTTTCGCCAAAGTGTTTATTATATATATGTCCTTCCTCGTGCGTCAATAAAATTAGAGCTTCTTCTTCTGAAATGTTATCTTCTAGAAACACCAATCTATATTTATCATCCGTATATGTAAAGGCACTATAAGCTTGTATATAGTTATTTAATTCTAATCCATTAATTAAGATTTCGGTATTCTCGTCATTATAGGCTTTTCCAAATCTTATTATCTTATAGCCTTGACTTTTTATAATTTCAGAAATTCGTTCTAATGTTACCTTTTTTATCTTATATTCTTTTAAAAACCTTCGAGCAGATTTCTTTATTTTATTTGCCATTTAATCATCAATTCCTTTAATTGCTTTTTCTATTTTTCTTTGTAAATCATCATCACTCTCATCATCAACATTACCACCAAAAGCAGCTACTTTTTTTATCTCGCATTGTTTTGGTATTGTATTAATTAGAGCCTCAATCTGAAAAAAATGATTTAATACTTCCTCTGTTAATCCCAACAAATCCATAACGCTTTTAGTTTTTTCATTGGAAATAAAGTATTTAGAAAGACTAATAAAGACTGGAAATGTCATCTTTCTCTTTTTGTTTTCAATAGCAGAATATGTTGTTCTGGCAATTCCACATATATCAGCAAGTTCTGATTGTTTCATTCCAGATTGTGCTCTTAACATTGTCAAATGTTCATTGAGTCTTATCAAATATTCATTGTTCTGCATATCCATTTTATTACACCTCTTTATTTTACCATTTTGGATACAAAACGACATTATTATTGTATCACAATTCTACACTTGTGTCAAGATGACACAAGTGTTTTCGTCAATATATCCACATTTACAATCAAAATATGTATATTTAAACTATACTTTACATCAAAAAAAGAGATTACCTCACACTCGGTTAGGTAACCTCTCTATTTATAAAATATATTTTTTAACTTCTTAAAAAATCACTTTTCGGCTCTATGCCTATTCTTAAATCAAAACCTCTGTAATTCATACTTGCCATTTTAAGACCTATAAGGTTTATATCTGTATTAAGTATTCCTGCCACCTGTTGCATATCATAACCATCTTTTGCAAGCTCCATTACTTCCTCATCATCTAAAAGTAAATCAGCAGCATACATATTGGCTTCGTATTCGGGACGGTTTTTCATATCGTAAAGCATAAACTCTCTCAAACCGCCATCCTTTGCAAACTGTCGGTGCAAAGCATCGTGTCCCAATTCGTGAGCGCATACTATCTGCTGCATACGCTCCGGCATATTATCATTGATGATTATAATACGATTTCTTTTTATAATAGTGTACATACCTTTCATCTTATTAAGGTTGGAGTCGAAGATTAGCATAATACCATTATCTTCAGCTATAGTGAAAGGATTTCTTGTTCTTGACTTCTTAATTTTGCTTTGAACACTATCATAAATGTAATTCACAGACATAGTACACACCTCCCTGTATATAAGTATAACAAATTTGATGTACGATTTAAAGTACAGTTAATCTTCCTTCCTATACTTTTTAGGAGTGTACTTTTCGTTTTCTTTCTTTGCTTTCCAATAAGCATTTTGAATAGCTTGCATTACTTCGTCTTTTGTTTCTTCTGTAACTTCGCCACCTGCAAATAAACCCGAAATCTGTGAAACTAATTCTTGGGCATCTTTAGCACCTCGTCTGCCGTAACGCTCCTGTGCTTCTGATATAAATTCCTCATCTTCTGTGAGAAGATAATTTACATCTACATCTAATACTTCTGCTAACTTACCATAAAGTTCTCTCTGCTTCGGGTGAGTGTCAGTAATTTCATAATTTTGTATCGCACGAGCCGATACACCAACAGCTTTCGCAAGGTCAGCTTGCGTGAGCTTTTTTTCTTTTCTTAATGTTTTAATTTTTTCTCCGAATTTCATCTTTTATTACTCCTTTATCACACCTATAAATTCGTATTTTTTCCAAAACACACATATAAAATTCGTAAAAGGTATTGACAAACACATTTAATATGTGTATAATATTATCAAACACACATCTTATCTTCGTATCTATAATACTACAAACTTCGTGTTTTGTCAAGAGGTAGGTGCGAAAAAATTGCAAAAAGTTATACTGCACAGCGATTTGAACAACTTTTATGCTTCTGTCGAATGTCTTAACAATCCTGCATTAAGGAATAAATATGTTGCGGTTTGTGGGAATGAAGAAGAACGGCACGGCATAGTTCTTGCGAAAAATCAGCTTGCAAAAATGAAGGGCGTAAAAACAGGCGATGTAATATGGGAAGCAAAACAAAAATGCCCCGAACTCGTTATAGTTCCCCCTCACTACGATGAATATATGAAATATTCTAAACTTACAAAAGAAGTTTATTACAACTATACGGACTTAATAGAGCCGTTTGGAATGGACGAATGTTGGTTAGATGTTTCGGGTAGTCAAGGTTTGTTTGGGAATGGCTTCGAAATTGCTTCTCAAATTAAAGAGAAAGTCAAGCACGAAGTCGGCTTAACTGTTTCTATAGGTGTTTCTTTCAATAAAATCTTTGCAAAGCTCGGCAGCGATATGAAAAAACCCGATGCTATAACCTGTATTAAGCAAGAAACATTTAAAGAGCAGATATGGGAGCTTCCTGCATCTGATTTACTCGGTGTCGGCAGAGCTACAACAAAAAAGTTGGAAAGTCGATGTATAAGAACTATTGGAGATATTGCAAAATGTCCTCCCGATTACTTAAAGCGTATGTTAGGTGTAAATGGTGTTGCACTTTGGAAATACGCTAACGGACTTGATGCTTCTCCTGTTCAATCTTTCGACTACAAAGCACCTATCAAAAGTATGGGACACGGAATAACCTGTGTTTCTGACCTTATTAACAGTAACGAGGTTTGGTGCGTTATGCTCGAACTTACACAAGACATATCTCACAAGTTGCGTGTAAATAGCCTTTTAGCAGGAGGTGTTGCTATTTCCATTAAAGACGATACCTTATATACAAAGGTTTATCAATGTCAATTTGATTATGCCACTCATAATTCAATGGATATAGCAAAAGGAGCATTTTCCTTATTTGAACATAACTTTAATTGGAGCAGAACTGTACGAGCTGTCTGTGTACGAGCCATAAATCTTGTATCAGATAAAATTCCACAGCAGATTTCTTTATTTAATGATACAGCCGCTATTGAAAAGCGAGATAAAGTTGAAACTGCTATAGAAAACATACGAGAACGCTATGGCAAAACATCAATAACTTACGCTTGTCTTATGGGCGATTTAAAAATGCCTAAAACAAAAGATGTAGAACTAATAATGCCAACAGGTATGGTTAAATAACAGGAGGTAGAAAATGAATACTGTCTTATTTGAAAAACATTGTCCAAGCTACAACAACGGCACTTTAGGTTGTGATGGTTTTACTAACACAGACTCAATCTTTTGCCTTGCAGCAAACGGAGATAATAATTTTTTGAACTTTGGTATTATCGAAAATTCAATATTGTTTGTTGATAAATCAAAATCATTCTTTGACGGAGGATTAAATGTATATCAGCTTCAAGACGGCACTTTCAAACTGTCCCGTAATGAATTAAAGGAAGAATACAAAGGGAGAATTATTATGGCTACCAACATTTTTGATGAATGACGGAGGTAACTGCCATAGATGAAAAGCGTAATAAAATGCCCGACTTGCAAACGGAGAATATTTGACACAACGGATAATAGCTTAGGCTTGATTGATATCAAATGTCCCCACTGCAAGCAAGTAGTTCAAGTGGAACTAAAACCAAAGCCTGTTTACAGGCTCATAGAACTTAAAAGAAAGTAAAAATTTAATATAATTCTACTACTGAGCAACGGAGTCGATTGAGAACTACCAAATAGCCGGAGAGAACGATAGTAAGTCAATGTAAATCATTGACCGTTCTCTTATGCTATTTGTTCTCTCGGCTCTTTTTTTGTCCCTAATTTTATAAAAGTGGAGCAACTTTTCGCTCTTAATCGTTTCTATTGCTACCTGAATTGTACGAGGGTAGTTAAGTAAACAAAAAAAATAACACTCTCACTTCAATTCGATTATAACAATTATCCCCTAAAAAGTGAGGTGCTATAGATGACGAGAAGTTTCGCTCTCTATCCAAGACCGCCACCCTCCAAGATTTGAACTTAAATCTAATCAAATTTAATTCAAAAAACTTGGAGGAATATAAAATGGCATCAAATTATAACAAATCAAATTACGGACTTAACAAAAACAGAAAAGGTATTGTATATCGCAATGCTGATGGAAGCACTCTTGAAATAACTTTTGAAAAGATTTCAGCAACAGACCCTACATTCACGAAAGATGACTTTGAAAAGCTCAAATCATTCTCTGATGAAATGTATCACGAAGAAGCAAAGGCTGACTACAACTACCACCATTGCGTAAAAGGCAGCTACGATAGTTTTGAGGACTCCCATTGGCTTCAAACCGATTGCCTTGAAGATGAACTGTTCAAGAGAGCAGACGAGCAAGAATTTACAAACAAAATTCATACGGCTATATCTACCTTATTGACAGAAACGCAAAAACGCAGACTTCTTCTTCACGCTTTCAGAGGTTTAACAATTCGTGAAATAGCTAAACGAGAAGGCTCAACACAGAAATCTGTATGGGAAAGTATAAATGCTGCACAGGCAAAAATAAAAAAATTTTTACTAATTTAAGAAAAATACCCCGTCAAAACCCCCTCTAAATCACATAAGGTGAAAGGACAATTTTTTTGTACAGTCTTTTTACGGACTGTAGGCAATAAAAATGTAATCCTTCATAATTTAATTTTTGCACCTTGACAAAGAAAGCACGCAAGATAACGGCGATGCAGTATAACAGCAAAACGGGAACATTCCATTACAAACGAGCCAAGCAACAGGTACGCCAAGACTCCGCAAGGACGAGCGATAAATACGATGTTGTAAAACAGAGTGCTACTCTGTGGGCAAAGACTTTGTAATGGCATAATGATACTTCCGCATAGTCATAGTCCGAGCGTTAAAAGCGTCGCAGGCATTGAGTGCGGTTTCGGCGGTGCCGGAAAGGTGGAACTCCTATGGAGCAGTTTCGCAAACTGCCTCCCGTAATGCTTTAAATTTTAATATCAGACATTAAGGGATTAAATGTTTGATATGTTTAGTCCTTTAATTTGTGCTATTAAAAGCAAATAATTTATAGGAGGTTTTGATTTATGAGTGAACTTAAAACTATGCAGACAACCGATATTTTAACTGTATCTGCTGATACTTTGGTAGATATAAATGATGTAGTTGTAAATAAAGAACTTTCAAAAAAAGAACGCATTTCAGAATTTATAAAACAAATCAAAAACCCGTACTGTTTCAAGTGCGGAGATTTTATTGTAAAAGCGAGGTACACAAATAATGGACTTTCAATGGAAGATTGTTTGCAGAGTGTTATACTCTGATTTTTTTGCTCAATCCGCAAAAGCGTGATAGAATTATATCGGGAAATGAATTGAATATATAAAGCTAACCGAAACTCTTTGATTTTGCGGAAATTATCTAAAAATTCAAGGAGGTTTTCTTATGCCAAAATATTATGCTACAGATTATGTTCGTATCTCATATACAGATGATAAAACCTGTGAAAGCGACAGTATTACAAACCAAAAAAAATACATCGAGGAATTTGTAAAAAATCATCCCGATATTGAACTTGTGAACACAAGAGTTGATGACGGATATTCCGGCATTGTATTTGACCGCCCTGCTTTTAAGGAAATGATGGAAGATATAAGATGCGGTAAGATAAACTGCGTTATTGTTAAAGACCTTTCAAGACTTGGCAGAGAATACAATGAAACTTTTACTTATTTAAGAAGAATTTTCCCAACATTAGGTGTTCGCTTTATTGCCATAAACGATAACATAGATACAGCAAAAGAGTCTGTTTCCAATGACCTGTCTGTTTCTTTTAAAGGTGTTATGAATGATGAATACTGCCGAGATATATCTGTCAAGGTAAGAAGTGCTTTAGACATCAAAAGAAAGAACGGCGATTATGTTGGTGCTACCCCTGTTTATGGCTATAAAAAAGATGATGAAAACAAAAATCAGCTTGTTATTGACGAATATCCTGCACGAGTTGTAAGAGATATTTTCAAAATGAGATTAGATGGTTTAAGTGCCGACAGAATTGCTGCCGAACTTAACCGACTCGGCATCCTCTCACCAAGAGAGTATAAAAAAGACAGAAATATTCCTATGCCAAAGAAAGGCTACTGTGATAAAGAAAATTCAAAGTGGTCTGCAACAACTATTTTGCGTATATTGAAAGATGAAATTTATACAGGCAAACTTATTCAAGGAAAGCAAGGCACACCCAATTATAAAATAAAAGAAATCATAAATCGTAGTGCTGATGAAATCTTTGTTACTGAAAATGCACACGAAGCAATCATAAATAAAAGGGATTTTGACCTTGTTCAGAGATTGATGCAAGTTGACACACGCATATCGCCGCTTAAAGATAAATTACATTTGTTTTCGGGTATGCTTATATGTGGTTGCTGTGGTAATCGTATGACACGCAAAACGCTGTCCTACAAGGGAAATAAATATTTTTACTATTACTGTCCCACAGGCAAGAAAAACGGCTGTAAAGGCTCAAATATGATTAAAGAAGCTGACTTGATAACTTGTGTTACAGACAGCATAAAAGCTCATATTCGTAGCGTAGCATCGTTACAGGAACTGCTTGACAGCATTGACAGTAATTTAGTAAACAAAGATATGTGTAAAAAAATAACGGCACAAATTGCAGAAGTACAAAAACAGCTTAAAAAAGCAAATGATTATAAATCTTCTTTGTATGAAAATTATGTTGCCGGAATTATTGATAAAGACGATTATAAGACCTTTAAGGAAAGCTATTCAGCAGACATAAAGCGTTATGAATCTGCTTTAACTGAGCTTGAAGCTGAACTTGATGAATGTATGAATAACACATCTACTAAAATGAAATGGATAGAACACTTTAAGAAGTTTGAAAACATTTCACAGATAGACAGAAACACAGTTGTTCAGCTAATAATGAGTATTCATATTTATGATAAGACACATCTGCAAATTACATTCAATTATGAAGATGAATACGAGAAAGCATTAGCTACATTAGAAGAAATCAAGGAGGCTGTATAAAATGGCAAGAAAAAGCAGAAAAAATGCCGTTATAGAGCAACCTAACATTTTTCAAATTGCTCAATTTATAAGAACGGCTCAATATATAAGATTATCTGTTGAAGATAGCAATAACAAAGGTAATTCTATAGAAAATCAAAAGCTGTTGCTTGATGATTTTATAGCTAATAACCCTAATATGAAGCTGTATGACACTTACATTGATAATGGTGCTACAGGCACAAATTACAACAGACCCGAATTTCAGCGAATGATTGAGGATATTGAAAATGGCAAGATTGATTGTGTTATTGTTAAAGACCTTTCAAGACTTGGCAGAAACAGTATAGATACAGGTTACTATATTGAAACCTATTTTTATCAGAAGAAAATTCGTTTTATTTCCGTAAATGATGATTTTGATACTGCTAACCCAAAGCAAAATGACGGAATGATGCTTTATCTTAAAAACATCATAAACGAAGCCTACGCTATGGATATTGGTAAAAAAATCAAGACACAGGCTCGACAGGCTATGCGTGATGGACAGTATGTGAGTGCAAGACCGAGATATGGTTACTTAAAAGACCCTAACGATTGTCATAAACTTATTGTTAATCCCGAAACGGCTCCTGTTGTAAAGATGATTTTTGAATGGTTTGTAGATGGTGTATCAACAAATGAAATAGCATTAAAACTTACAGCTATGGATATTCCAACTCCAAGTGTTTACGGATATAACAAAGGCTATATTACTACAAAAAAATCTGTAGGCAGAGGTCAATGGCAAACAAGAACTATTCAACAGCTTTTAAAACAAGAAATCTACACAGGCAAATTAGTTCAAGGTAAAACTGATACTATTGCAAAAAAACAGATGCACAGGGATAAAAGCGAATGGATAGTTGTTGAAAATACGCACGAAGCTATAATCTCACAAGAACTGTTTGATGCTGCACAAGAGCGTATGCGTTTGCTGAAAGAACGACAGGACAGCTTAACTATCAATCCATACAGCGAGAATATATGGAAAGGTAAAATATTCTGCGGAGATTGTGGCAGAGCTTTACACAGACAGAGAAAAAAGTTCAAGACTAAATCAGACGGTTACTATCTTTATTGCTTAACCAACACCCGATATGAGCGTGGCGGTTGTAATAACAGTTGTATTCCCGAAGATGAACTATTGCAGGCTGTAATAACTTCAATATCAATGCAAGCATCTGTTCTTGTTAATAAAAAACAGCTTGTTTTATACTCTCTCACAGACAGACAACAGGCTGAAGCAAGAAAGGCTGAAATTGCTTCTTTAAAACAGTTTATAGGTAAAAACCAAAACTACCTTAACAGCCTATATGAAAGCCTTGTAAATAACATTATAACGGCTGAAGAATATCAATCTATGCGTAAGGACTACGGCGATAAAATAAGTGATGCCGTAAAGAAAATACACAACTTGGAAACTGTGCAATCAGAAGCCGAAAAAAAGTATAATTATTATTGCGACTTATCTGATGCAGTTGAAAAGATTGTAAAAAACAATGCATTAACAAAAGAATTGATTGGAAAGCTGATTGATAAAATTTATGTTTATAAAGGCAGAAAAGTAGAGATAATTTATAACTTTGAAAATGAATATGAAAGTGAGGTGGCTACAAATGCTTAAATATGTCATAGCAATCTATTTAAGGTTATCTATTGATGATAAAAAGGTTGAAAGTATGAGTATTGAGTCGCAAAGGCAATTACTCCGTAAATTCGCCGCTGACTTGCCGATAGATAATATTGAAATCGTAGAATATGTTGACAACGGATATAGTGGAACTAATTTTGAAAGACCTGCCGTACAGGAACTATTAGACGATGTAAGAGCTATGAAAATAAACTGCATTATCGTAAAAGACTTTTCACGATTTGGCAGAAACAGCATTGAAGTCGGCTACTTCACACAACAAGTATTTCCTCTTTTCAATGTAAGATTTATTTCTGTTTCTGACGGATATGACAGCGATGACCACAAAGGCGATACAGGCGGTATGGAAGTTGCTTTCAAATATCTTGTCAACGAATATTACAGCAGAGATTTATCTGTAAAAGTAAAGTCGGCAAAGCATCTTAAAATGAAGTCCGGCGAAATGAAAAGCGGTATTTACTGCTATGGATATAAGCGTGGCGAAAATGGTGAAATGGTCGTTGACCATAATGTAGCTGAAAATGTTGTACTGATATTTAAGATGTACAGCGAAGGCTACAGCATAAACGCTATTATAAAAGAGCTTGCAGACAGACAAATCTTAACCCCTAACCAATACAAAGTACAGAACGGCAAAAATTATGATGTTTCAAACTGTAAGCGTTGGCACAGGAGTAAGATTTTGCGAATGCTTGATGATGAACAATATCTCGGTACTTTTGTAATGGGTAAATCTACTGTTGTTGATGTAGGTTGTACTCAGATGATACGAAAAGACGAGAGTGAATGGTATAAGCACCCTAATCATCACGAAGCAATTATATCACAAGAACTTTTCGATAAAGTACAGGCAAGACGAGTAAAAAAAGATTATAAAGGCAGAGTGTATCATCAATACCCACTTAAAGGAAAAGTTATGTGCGGACATTGTGGACATACTCTACATAGGTTTGACCACTTGAAGCCAATATACAAATGTGATTATTTCTCTAAATATGATAAAACCGAGCCTTGCTATGACTTGGGGATTTTGGAAGAAGAACTGCATACAGTAATTTATGATATTATTTCAAAACAGGCAGAGGTTATCTTCAATACTTCAAGCATTGGTACAGTTTCGGCATCTACTCTACAGGCTGAACAGCAGATAGAAATACAGGCACAGCTTGACACATATAAAAGAGAAAAACAAAACCTTTATGAAAAGCTGATGGGAAAAGAAATTACTACTGTAGAATATCAAGTAATGAAAAAGACCTTTGATGAAAAAATTGCTTATGCACAACAGCAGCTTGAAAGATGCTGTAAACAAATCGAAGAAAACACTCTTGCTGCAAAGACCAATTCCGAAGTAAAGAAATTAGCAAAAGAAGTGTTAAAAGAAAACACCTTATCACAGAGCTTGGCTGACAGGCTCATAGATAAAGTGTATGTTTACCCTAATAAGAGAATTGAGATTGTATGGAAAGTGCAGGATTTCTGCACAGTTCAAGCGGCAATATAAACTAAATAAATTTTTTAGTTTTAGCTTGACATAAGGGTGTCTAAGATCATGTAATCTAATATGTCGTAATCCATTTACTTCAAGTACCCTTTTGAATCTATAATTCAATGTTGGAATACTCACTGGATTACCGTTATCATATTTGATAACATAACCATTATCATTATAACAATTGCCAAACAACTCTGCATCCTTTTTTTGCTTATTCTTTAGTAGCAGTAAATACTTTTCTACATCACTGACCATATGAAACTGCTTTTTGGAATACTCTGATTTAGGCTGCTTTTCTATATTTCGAGATACCTTTGTTCTGACATTTGTTATGTTTATTAAGTGTTTTTCGAAATCAATATCACACCACCTCAACCCAAGTAATTCACTGCGGCGCAATCCATATACTACAGCTAGAAATACTGCTGCTGCAATCACATCCTCGGCGACTACATCGAGCAGCAAGTTCACCTCATCAATATCATAGCAATTCTGTTCTTTACGCTTTTGCCTATGATATTTCACCTTTTTTATAGGATTCTTCCTTATAAGTTCCATATCTACTGCATATTCTAACGCACTATTTAGTATAGACCGATGGCGCTTTAGTGTTTGAGGAGATAGCCCGATGTTATACTTATAATCAAAATATTCCTGTAGCGTTATAACTTTAATGTCCTGTAATTTGATTTTCTTATCAGAAAAGTACGGTACTAAATGATTGTCAATTATATTTATATATCCATCAAAAGTCGTTGCTTCAACATCGTGAACAACATTGTTGTTAAAATAGTTTCTAATGAAATCCGAGAAGGCTTCATTTGACTCTTGTATATATGTATCGTGTTCAATCTCATACATTATTTCATTCAAAACCTTCTTTGCTTTAGACTTTTCCTTACACTTTGTACTTATCCATTTCTGC
>Ga0302248_1000747_pt1 | contig 28367 bp, 23 predicted proteins | sample AAG_UR_Leu_MG_FD_193528 | JGI IMG/M metagenome (GOLD analysis project Ga0302248, IMG submission 193528) | Enriched activated sludge microbial communities from anaerobic digester in WTTP, New Holstein, Wisconsin, United States - AAG_UR_Leu | ecosystem: Engineered > Bioreactor > Anaerobic >...
CACGCTTACGGAGAAGGCCGTGCCCCGGAAGGACTCCGCCCTGGCGCGCAGTTCGGGCAAGCCCCGGAAGGCGGAATCCTTGCTGAGCCGGTTGAAGAACCCGTCGGCCCGGCTCAACCACGAGGTGCCGCCGGCGCCCGGAGCAATCCAGAACGCCAGGACGGCCAGGAATGCGGCCAGTCCGGCGGCGCCCAGCGCGAACCTGCGGCGGTTCGTGACGATCACCGGGCGGCCCCTCCTGCCGCGGAGTCCCCGGCGCTCCCGGCGGATCCGGCCCCGTCCGCCGCCCGCAGCGCGGGCAGGTTGCGGAAGAAGCTCCACAGCACCCATATTCCGAACAGACCGATCATCGCGAAGAACAGCAGGATGCCGGCCATCTCCACGGCTGCGGCCGGCCCGGGGCTGAGGACGGTCAGGCCGGCCTCGCCAAGCTTGCCGGGCAGCGCCGCCAGCCTGTTGGCGAAGCCGGCCAAGATGGTCACGGCGTAGAACGCCCGGATGGTCGAACCCCTGGCGGTGGCCGTGACCATGGCCCCGATCTGCACGCCGATCAGGGAGCCCAGCAGCATGCCCATGGCCACCGTATAGAAGACGAACCCGTAGATTGCATACTGGAAGATGGAGGAGTACGCGGTGGTGAAGATGATCTGGAGGATGTCGGTGCCCACCGTGGTAAAGGTGGACACGCCCAGTCCGTAGACGAACATGGGGAAGGTCATGAAGCCGCCGCCCACCCCGATGATCGCGGCGAGGAAGCCCACGACCGCCCCGCAGGCGATCACCGGATAGACCGATATGCTCCGGCCTCCGGGTGCGGAGTCAGGGTCGAAGCTGATCCTCGGGAGCAGCGGCAGGCTCTGCAGCCAGCGGGCCAGGCGGGTGGTCGCCTCCGCCGGATGCCTGCCGCTGGCCGCCTGGCGGCGCAGCCGCCACCAGTCGTGGAGCGCGTAGAACCCCAGCGTTCCCAGGATGAGCACGTACATCAGGCATATGAACGCGTCGCTCAGGCCCTGGTTGACGTCGTAGATCCGCCGGTTTAGCCAGCCCCCGGCGCTTACGCCGGCAATCGATCCGACCACGAACCAGAGCGCCAGCCGGAGATTGACGTTGCCGAGCCGTCGGTGGATGACCGTGCCCATGATGGCCTTGGCGAACAGATGGAACTGATCGGTGCCGACCGCCATGATGCCCTTCACGCCGAAGCTCATCAGCGCCGGCGTCAGGATGTACCCGCCTCCGGCGCCGATCACGCCGGTGATCAGGCCGGCCAGCAACCCGATCAGGATGGAGCCCAGGAAGATGCTGGCGGTGGCGGCGGCCGGCATGCAGGCGTTCTGCCCTCCGATGCTGGCGGGCAGCGCGGCCATGGCCGGGCCGCCGATCAGCACCGCCAAGACGGGCAGCAGGGCGACCAGCAGGACCTTCCGGCGCCGCCCGAGCATCGTGCGGCTGACTTCCAGTTCCCATGCGGCCTGGGCGCGGAGTCCCTCCGTGCCCAGGCGGCCGGCCCCGAGCAGGACCGAGAGGAGCCTTCCGATCATCTCATCGGGGCGGCCGCTACCCGGTCAGACCGCGAAGGCCGGCGGGGGCGTCCGGAGACTGGTGCGGGCGGCGCACTGCCGGGCGGGCCGCTCAGTTCGTCGGGATTCGCATGCTGAAGCGGGTGCCGCGGCCCGGGGCGCTTTCGGCCCAGAGTTGGCCGCCGGAGGCTTGGATGATCTCCCTGGCCACCTGCAGCCCGTCGCGCACGCCGCCGGTGTAGACCTCCTGGACCGGCGGCTGCCCGTCGGCCGAGAAGAGCCGGTCGACCTCGGCCTGGCTCATCCCGCAGCCGCTGTCGGTCACCGAGATCTCGACCTCCCCGGAGCCGGCCGCGGCGCGCACCACGACGCGCCCGCCCGGGGCGGTCATGGCCAGGGCCACCTCGATGAGGTCCCTGACCACCAGTTCCAGCCGCTCGCGGTCGGCCCGCAGCGGCAGCCCGCCGGAGGGCGTCTCCAGAGACAGGTCCACCCCGGCGGTGCCGAACATGGCCTCGACCCGTTCGGCCGCGGAGCGGATCATCGCGGCGCAGTCGAACTCCTCGGGGCGCAGGGAGGCGGCCAGCTTCCCGGCCGCCAGCAGCTCGAGTTCGCGCGCCAGGCGTATCCGCCGGGAGGCCTGCGCCAGGCGCAGGGCCACCCCGCCGAGCTGGGCGGCGCGCGAGGCCTCGTGCGGGCTCGAGGCCCTGGCGGCGTTGGAGAGCATGGCCAGATGGTTGGCGGTGCGCTCCAGGAGCGGGGCCACGTCGCCGAGGAAACGTCCGCAGGAGGCGGCCGGAGCCGGCGCCGCGGCCTGGGCCGGCGAGGCCGGGGACGCAGTCTGGGGCTCGATCACGGCCAGGCGCACCGCCCCGGGGGAAGCGGCGCTGCCGCCGACCGCCGTCACCGTGCATCGCAGCTTCCGCCCGTCGCGCGACGAGCAGAGGAAGGAGCCCGAGGCCCCCTCGGCCAGGCGGCGGCCGATGTCCCCGCCGGCGGCCTCCCCGACCTCCCCGCCGGAGAGCGCCAGCTCGTCCACCCCCAGGGCCTGGGCGGCGCGCGGGTTGGCGGCCAGCACCGTGCCGTCGGGGTCGAGCAGCATGGCTGCCACCGGCAGGGCTTCCAGCAGCGCGCCGGTGCGGAACTTCTCGCCGACCACCCGCTCCTCCACCTCGCGCTTCTCCCTCTTCAGGTAGAGGAGGTAGAGCAGCACCATGGCCGCCAGGGCCACCGCCAGCTGGCCGGCCGAAAGCAGGCCGACCCTGACTCCCTTGGAGACCATCTCGTAGATGAGGTAGATTCCCCACGAAAGCAGGCCGAGCTCGAGGCCCAGGACGGCGGCGAGGATGACGCGGTTGCGGGGCTTCTTCTGGGTCATTTCAGGGGCTCCTGGTTGCCGGGGCGCCGGGCGCCGGAGACGCGCCGGGGTCCTCTGCGGCATTCTGGCGGGTGACGATGCCTTCGCGGCGGTCGCGGTAGACCACCACGCTTCTGAGCCGCTCTTCGATCTCGCGGATGGCGTCGGCGATCTCCACGCGCACCGGAGGGTAGAGCTCCTCGCGGATGCGGATGGTGGCCTCGAGAACGTCGGCGAGCGCCCGGTCGAGCCGGTCGCGCCGGCGGGTCAGGCTGGCGAGCTCCGCCCGGCTCCTGGCCTCCTTGCGGAGCACGCCCAGGTAGATGTCCTGCTTCTCGGGGGCCAGCTTGCGGACGTCGACGTTGGCCCTGGCCATCTTCTCCTTGAGGGCGGTTATCCGGGCGAGGTTCTCCTCGTGGACGCGGATGACCTCCCGCAGCCGCTCCAGCCGCCGGTCGGTCAGGAAGTCGCGGCCCGCGGCGGTGACCGTGTAGGTCCCGAAGTCCGAGCCCAGGGAGCGCGCCTCGATGCCGCGGAGCGCCGCCACCCGGCCGCCGACGATGGCTCCGCGCTCGGCGGTGACCTTGACGCGGGCATTGGAAGTCACGTTGCTGTGGGTGATGGTGTTGGTCACGATCACGTCGCCGAGGGCCTCGATCTCGGCGTCGGAGACGTGCCGCGCCGCCACCCGGCCGTCGGCGAAGACCTTGCCGGCGTTTCTGCCGACCACCCCACCGCCGACCATCACGTCGCCGGAGCAGTGGATCTCGCTGCGGTCGCAGTTGCCGACGACGATGAGCTCGTCGGCCTCGACGCGCTGTCCGGACAGGCTGCCCAGCACCACCACCAGACCGCGGAAGACGATCTCGGGGGAAGGCGGGGCGTAGTCGCCCTCCACCAGGAAGAGCGGCATGACCTCAAGGCGGGAGCCGTCCAGGACGGGCACCCCCGGCGCGGCGGTGACGATCTCCCCTCCCTCGCGCACGACGACGCCCTGGCCGGGCTGGAAGGCGCCGCCGGCCGCCTCCCTGGGGGGGACCGGCTTGCCGCGCACGGTCAGCCCGGGAGCGCCGGGAGCGCCAGCCTGGACTCGCCCTATGGCCTGGTTTTCCTGGACCTCCCGGAGCATGGTTGGCAGGCTGGTCAGCAGCCACCTGGTGTCCAGGCGCAGGCCGGCCTTGTCGAGGTGAGGCACGGACAGCTCGACCCTGGGCGCCCGCGGTTCGCCGGGGGGGCGGCCGGCGGCGGCCAGCACCCCGACGACCGGCTCGCCGGACGACTGCATCTCGGCCACGGCGGCGCGCACCGCGGTGGAATCGACTCCGGAGGTGACCTGGTGGACGTCCAGCTCCCGGAAGCAGTCCTCGCTGGACAGCTGCCGGCCGCCCTTGCGCGGAGGGAATACGCCGATGCGGCACTCCAGGGCGCCGGCCGGGATCTCAACGTGGCAGAAGCCGTCGTTCTCGGCCTGGACCTGGGACTGCCCCCGGAACCAGCCGCGCAGCTCCGCGGCCAGCGCGCCGAGCTCCGCGCGTCTGGCGCCGCCCTGCGAGGCGGCCGCCGCGTCGAGCTGGCCGGCGAGCCCCGCCGGCCGTCCCGGCGCCCGGCCCGGCGAGACCGCCCGTAGAGCGGCCTCGGCCCGCTCGACCATCCGGCTCAGTTCATCCGGGGGCTTCAATCCGCTGCTTCCCTCCTGCTGTTCGCAAGAATCCGCGGGGAAACTCATAACTTCGGAAGGTCCGGAGGTCAAGGGACGAAAGGTCGTCCCAAAAAAGGGGCGGCGGCCATTCGGCCGCCGCCCTTCCGCCCCAGCCGTTAAGCCGGGCGATGGATGAACCTGACTTACTCGGTGACGATCCAGCCAGCAGCCTGCGGGTTGCCCGGGTAGTCGGCAACCAGGATGCCGCCGCCGCCCGCGGCCGGCCCGAGGTCGCGGCCGAACACCGTGCCTTCAGTGTCGATGATGAAGGAACGGTAGCCGGTGCGGCCGTGCACCGACGGGGCGCCGCAGAGACCGTAGTCGTTGATCCAGTCGATGTTGACCAAGTTGATGGTGGCCAGATCGCTGAACACGTAGCCCTGCTTCGGCGGAACACCGATCGGGTTTGGCACGGCCAGGACGCCGGTGCCCAGGTAGGCAGCCGCGAAGGCCGAGTCGATCAGCGTGATCGGGTTGCCGGCGCTGTCGATGGTGTTGTTGAGGGCCGGCAGAGTCGGGGAGTACTCGAGCTCGGCATCGCCGTCCCAGTCGTTCTTCTTGAAGTTGACCTGGGCGGTGGCGTAGGCGCGCATGGAGGCGACTCCCGCCGTCTCCAGCGAGCTGCGGCGGGCGGCCAGCAGGCTGGGGATGGCGATGGCGGCGATGATGGCGATGATGGCCACCACAATCATCATCTCGATCAGCGTAAATCCTTTTCTCATGGCTCTCTTCTCCTTTCCTCAAGTTCTCTTCGGTCCGGGCCCACACGGGCCGCGGCCCCATTTCACGCGTTGGTCGATCCTGCTAGGAGCTGTCGAGCGAGCGTCCGGCAGTCACCAACCCTGCCTCCTTTCTTGACTTCGCCAGGCGTAGCTCCCAACCGCCACTCAGGCGGACGCAGCTGCTTAAGCAAGGTGTGGGCCACATTGTGCATATATATGGCGTATGTGTTATGTGAGTCTATCATCATAAAATTCAGTGTATTACGAGAGCAGCGCGGATAAAGGCATAATTATCGGACAGCTATTGGCAAAATTCGGCGGCCTTGTGGTGCCGTCAGCAGTCACTGCGGTGACAATTGTTGTCAGTGATGGCCGCGCATTCACTACAGCCGTTCGGCGCTGACGCTGATCATGGTGACGGTCTTGGCCCCGCGGCTGTCGTAACCGAACAGACCCATGGCCGCGGAATCGCGGGTTGCAGAGCTGTGCGCGCCGAGCAGCAACTTCTGTCCGGGTGCCAGCGTCACCTTCGTGGAGAGCGCATCGAGCGAGTATGCGCCTCCCCGGTCCTGGCCGGAGACTGCCGAGAAAACCGGATGGAGCTCGAGTTCGATGCGGCCGTCCGCGGACAGGCGCGGCTTGACGGCGAGCTCGGCGCCGACCTGCACGTTCTCGAGGACGCGCACTTCCCCGGACGGCGTGACCACCCTCAGCACCGGCACCAGCGCGCTCCTGGTAACGGAGAGCAGTCCGTCGCGTCCGTCCATGACCACGATCTCGCCGCGCTCCTTCTCGCACTGCGAGGCGCGCCGGCTCCAGGCGGAAAGCTCGGCCTCGAAGCGCGGGCCGGCCGCTCCCAGGCGGATCCCGCCGGCGGCCAGGCCATCGCGCCCGGAGACGGCCAGCTTTTCGTCGGCGTAGCGCCAGAGCCCGGCCATGCCGGCCTCGTCGGCCGCCGCGGCCCGGATGCGCTCGATGCGCACCAGGATGTTGGGGCTAGCGCCCCCTCCCGCCCCCTGCACCGGCCGGCGGCCCTCCTCGAGCATGCGCATGGTTTCGGCCACGGGGTCCTCCCGCTCCTTGGGCGGCGGCAGGCATCCGACGAGGACCATCGCGACCAACAGAGACAGCGGGCGCGCCATGGCGGGGAGCGGCATGGGATCTTCCTCCTGCGGCGACGTCATCGCCGACGGCGCGCATTGTAGCCGTGGCGGCGGGAGATGCCAAGTGCGCCCAATCGGCGCTTGATTTCTCCCGCTGCCCGGATATGATCCCGCCCCTGTTGTCAGCCGGTCTCGCTTCGGGGGAGCGAGGGAACGGCTTCACCCTTCAGTTCACCACATAAACTGACCGGCCACCCCCGCTCGAAGGCACGGCGGTTTGGAGACGAGACATGTTGATTCCCGCCATCCTCGGCCGCAAGCTCGGCATGACCCAGGTGTTCGACGGCAACCGCCGCTTCGGAGTCACCGTGGTCCAGGCCGGACCCTGCACAGTCACCCAGGTCAAGACCCCTGAGAACGACGGCTACAGCGCCGTGCAGCTCGGCTTCGATGACAAGCCCGAGCGCCTGTGCCTCAAGCCCGAGATCGGCCACGACAAGAAGGCCAACACCGCGGTCAAGCGCGTCCATCGCGAGATGCGCTATCCGGAGGGCCAGACGCCCGACCTCAAGCTGGGCGAGGAGGTCAAGGTCGGCTCCTTCGAGGGCACGATCGTCGTCGACGTCATCGGCACGAGCAAGGGCAAGGGATTCCAGGGCGTGGTCAAGCGCTGGGGATTCCTGGGCATGCCCGCCAGTCACGGCTGCTCCAAGCGCCACCGTGCGCCGGGCGCCCTGGGCCGCATGGGCAGCATCTCCAAGGGCGTGGCCAAGGGCAAGCACATGGCCGGGCGCATGGGCAACGACCAGGTCACCGTCCGTTGCGACCTCTTCAAGATCGACGCCGAGAAGAACCTGCTTCTGCTCCGCGGGCCGGTCCCCGGGCCGGATGGCGGAGTTCTCTTCATCCGGCGTTCCAAGGTCAACGACGTGACCGCCGCGCGCCGCAAGAAGGCCGCTGATGCTGCCACCAAGGCTGCCGAGAGTGCCAAGAAGAAGGCTTCCGTCCCCGTCAAGAAGTAAGACGCGCAAATACGAGTCTTAGGTCGGGCTTGGGGCGAGAGTCCCAAGCCCGGCGCATTTTCTAGAGATTCTCATAAATTCTCCTTGACAAGGCATTATTGAAGGCTATGCTGTGAGCGCGTTCACAGTGTGTGCTTGCGCACGATGCGCGTGTCGTGCTGGGGAGCGGGGGATGCCAGGAAGCGCTGTAGTCGCTGCGGAGACGGTAGGCAGGGTCAGCCTCTACCGCGTGCTGCTGTCCGGCCTCCAGCAGGCCGGGATCAAGGGCGTCTTCTCGCATCAGCTGTCCACTTCGGCTGGGGTCAGCGCGGCGCAGGTTCGCCGGGACATCATAACTCTGGGATACTCGGGCAGCCCGCAGCACGGATACGACGTCGCCGAGCTGATCGAGAGCATCGACAACTTCCTGGACGCGCCGGACGGACAGAACGTGGCCCTGGTGGGGGTGGGCAACCTGGGCCGTGCGGTGGCCAGCTACTTCGCCGGGCGCCGCCCGAAGCTCCGCCTGGTGGCGCTCTTCGACATCGATCCCGAGAAGTCCGGACGGGTGATCTGCGGAGTGCGCTGTTACCCGCAGGAGAAGATCACCGAGGTGGTCAGGAGCGAGAGGGTGAGCATCGTGATCCTGGGCGTGCCCGCGCCGGCCGCCCAGGCCGTCGCCGACGCCTGCGTGGCCGGCGGCGCCAGGGGAATCCTGAACTTCGCCCCGGTGGCGCTCCGCGTGCCGCCGGGAGTCTACGTGGAGAACCTGGACATGGCCAGGTCACTGGAGAAGGTCGCGTACTTTGCGCGGAAGGCTGGCGGTTGACTGCCGCCACAGGGAGGAGCTTGATGGGTACGGCAACGACTGAGAAGACGAAAGGCGCGGAAGGGGCCGAGGCGATCCGCGCCATCCTGGAGGCGCACCCGGGGGCGGGGCGCGACGCGCTGATCCCGGTCCTCCAGGAGGTCCAGGAGCAGCAGGGGTTCCTCTCCAAGGAGGCGGTGGTCCAGATCGGCCGACACCTCAAGCTGCCGGCCAGCAAGATCTACGGGGTGGCCACCTTCTACAATCAGTTCCGGTTTCAGCCCAAGGGCAAGTACCACATCATGCTCTGCCGGGGCACGGCCTGCCACGTCAAGGGGTCGCAGCGCCTCCTGTCCAGCATCGTGAAGCTGCTCAACCTGCAGCCGGGCCAGACGTCGCGAGACCGTCTGTTCAGCCTGGAGGTCGTTGCCTGCATGGGGGCCTGCGGCCTGGCCCCGGTCGTAAGCGTCAATGGCGAGTTCTACGCCAAGGTCACACCGCGCAAGCTTGCCGAGATGATACAGGAATGCCGTCAGAAGGAGCGTGGCGATGTCAGCAACTGAGTCCGTGTCGGGTGCCGTTTCTCTTTGCTGGAGCGCGCCGCCTCAGATTGGGCCGGAGCTTCTTGCGGCTCTGAAGTTCGGCCCCTGGGCTGACGCGGCGACGAAACCGGAAGCCTTGGCCGAGCTGACTGCGCGGCTGCGCCGTGAGAAGGTCGACCGGCCGGTGATCTACATCGGCACGGGCACCTGCGGCCTGGGCGCCGGGGCGGGCAAGGTCCTGCAGGCGATCGAGACCTATCTCAAGCGCGAGCGCGTCGAGGCCGACGTTGTCCAGGTCGGCTGCATCGGCCTGTGCTCCGAGGAACCGCTGGTCGACGTGCAGTTGCCGGGGCGTCCGCGGCTGGCGTTCAGCAGTGTCACGCCCAAGCTGGTGCCGGAGATTCTCAACGCGGTGCTGGGCGGCTCGTTGCCGCGGAAGGAGCCGCTGGGCCAGTTCTCCGGGGCCGGGGAACCCTGGCCCGGGGTCCCGCGGATGGACGCGAATCCCTTCCTGGCGCGCCAGTGCCGCGTCGTGCTGGCCACCAGCGGACTGCTGGACCCCAACCGCATCGACGAGTACATCGCCTGGGGCGGGTACTCCTCGGTGGCGCGCGTCTTGAGCACCATGACGCGCGAGCAGGTGTGCAGCCTGGTCGAAGCCAGCGGCCTGCGCGGCCGTGGCGGCGGCGGCTTCCCGACCGGCAAGAAGTGGAAGTTCGCCTTGCAGGCCGAGGCCGACCAGAAGTACCTCGTCTGCAATGCCGACGAGGGCGACCCGGGTGCGTTCATGGACCGCGCGGTGGGTGAGAGCGACCCGCACCGGCTGCTTGAGGGCATGCTCATCGCTGCCTACGCCATCGGTGCGACCAAGGCCTACATCTACATCCGCGCCGAGTACCCGCTGGCCATCGAGCGCCTGAAGGTGGCGATCGCCCAGGCAAAGGAATACGGGCTGCTGGGCGACAGCGTCCTGGGCAGCGGCAACCACATCGACATCGTGATCAAGATGGGCGCCGGCGCCTTTGTGTGCGGAGAAGAAACCGCGCTGATCCACTCGATCGAAGGACGCCGCGGCATGCCGCGGCCGCGCCCGCCGTTCCCGGTGGTCAAGGGGCTCTTCGGCAAGCCCACGGTGATCAACAACGTGGAGACGCTGGCGAATCTGCCGCTGATCCTCAGCCGCGGCGCGGAGTGGTTCGCGGCGATGGGCACAAAGGGCAGCAAGGGCACCAAGGTCTTCGCCCTGTCGGGCATGGTGAAGCGCACCGGCTTGGTGGAGGTGCCCATGGGCACCACGCTGCGCCAGGTGGTTTTCGACATCGGCGGGGGCATCGCCAACAACCGCAAGTGCAAGGCCGTGCAGATCGGCGGGCCCTCGGGCGGCTGCGTGCCCGAGGCGCAGCTGGACATCCCCACAGACTACGAGGCCCTCAAGAACTTCGGGACGATCATGGGGTCTGGTGGCCTGGTAGTGGTTGACGAATCGACGTGCATGGTGGATTTCGCCAAGTTCTTCATGGAGTTCATCCAGAAGGAGAGCTGCGGGAAGTGCATCCCCTGCCGCGAAGGCACCAAGCGGATGCTCGAAATCCTCCAGGCCATCACCCGGCCGCGCAAGAAGGAGAGCGCCAGCGACGCACTGGCTCGTTTCAAGGGTGTGATGCAGCTGCGCGAGCTGGGCGAGACCATCAAGGCCACCAGCCTCTGCGGGCTCGGACAGACGGCGCCGAATCCGGTGCTGAGCACGCTCAAGTGGTTCCGCGACGAGTACGAGGCGCACATCTTCGATCGCCGCTGCCCTGCCGGAGCCTGCAAGGATCTCGTGGGCGCCACCTGTCAGAATGCCTGTCCGGCCGGAACCGAGGTGTGGCGCTATGTCGCCCACATCGCCCGGAGCGAGTTCGAGGAGGCCTACAAGGTCATCCGCCAGGCCAATCCCTTCCCGTCGGCCTGCGCCCGCATCTGCCATCATCCGTGCGAGGCGGCCTGCCGCGCCGGCACCACGGGCGGCGATCCGGTGGCCATCCGTCTGCTCAAGCGCTACGTGGTCGACCACGTCAACCCGCATGTCGGAGCGCCGCCGGCCGAGCCGTCCGCCGCGGACGGCTCCCGCATCGCCGTCATCGGCGCGGGTCCGTCGGGGCTGACGGCCGCTCACTTCCTCTCGCTGATGGGGCACCGCGTGACCATCTTCGAGAAGGAGGGCAGGCCGGGCGGCATGCTTGAATCGGCGATACCGGCATACCGGCTGCCGCGCGGCCTGGTTCGGCGGGAGATGGACTCGCTGCTGAACCTGAACATAGAGATGCGCTACAACACCACGCTCGGCAAGGATGTGACCCTGGACGGGCTTTTCGAGAAGGGGTACAAGGCCATCTACATCTCCACCGGCGCCCATCGCAGCCGGCGTCTGGACCTGCCCGGCGAGGACGCCGTCGGCGTCATCCCCTCGATGCAGTTCCTTACCGCGCACAATCTGCACCGTCAGGAGATGGCCAAGGGCCGCGTCGGCGTGGTCGGCGGAGGCAACTCCGCCATGGACGCAGCGCGCGTGGCTCTGAGGCAGCAGGGCGTCACCCGGGTGACCGTGCTCTACCGCCGGACGCGCGACGAGATGCCGGCCTATCCGGACGAGGTCGAATCCGGACTGGTGGAGGGGGTCGAGCTCGAGGAACTGGTGGCGCCGATGGCGCTGCATGTGAAAGATGGGCACATAGTGGGCGCCAGATTCCAGCGCAACACGTTGGGGCCGCCGGACGCCTCCGGCCGCCGCAAGCCGGTGCCCCTGCCCGGCTCGGAGTTCGACCTGGACCTGGACACGCTCATCGTCGCCATAAGCGAGGAGCCCGACGCGCTGGGGATCGAGACCCTCGGCAGGAGCTCGACTGGCACGATCAAGGTGAACCCCGAATCGCTGGCCACGGACCGGCCGGGGGTCTTTGCCGGCGGCGATGTGGTGACCGGACCGGCGACAGTGATCGGTGCCGTCGGCGCCGGTCGTCGGGCGGCGATGATGATCGACCGCTACGTCCGCGGCAAGGCCCTCCACGTTATCCCCAAGGCGATCCTGCCCTCGGTCTACGTGCCGCCACCCGAGAGTCCGCTGGACGACAACGATCTCACTCCCGCTCGGGTTAGGGCGCCAGAACGCCCGGTGGCTGAGCGGGTGCACAGTTTCGCCGAGGTCGAGATGTGCATCGGCGAACACGCCGCGGTCTGCGAGGCGAAGCGCTGTCTGCGCTGCGACCTGGATTTCACCCAGCCGGACTAAACCGGAGACAGCAACGGAGAGAGACGAACCATGTTTGAGATAGAAGTCGACGGCCGCAAGATACAGGCCAACGAGGGCGAGACCATCCTGACCGTGCTGCGGCGGGAGGGTGTGCAGGTTCCCACCCTGTGCTTCATGGAGGGGCTGCTTCCGAGCGGCGCCTGCCGGATGTGCGTGGTGGAGGCCGAGGGCATGCCCGCGCTGGTGCCCTCCTGCTCCTACCCGGCGGCCGCGGGCATGAAGCTGAAAACCCGGTCGCCAAAGGTGCTGGCCGCCAGGCGCACGGTGCTCGAGCTGCTCATGGCCAACCACCCGGACGACTGCCTGTACTGCAGCCGCAGCGGCAAGTGCGACCTGCAGAATCTCTCCCAGGAGATGGGCATCCGCGGGCGGCGCTTCCCGGCGACCCGCACCCCCCAGGACGCCGACGTGTCCAGCCCGTCGATCGTCCGCGACCCGGAGAAGTGCGTGCTCTGCGGCAAGTGCGTGCGGGTCTGCGAGGAGATCCAGGGTGTCTCGGCCATCGACTTCGTGGGTCGCGGCAGTAGGGCCCACGTGGGCACCGCCTTCGACCAGGGGCTCAACGTGTCCAGCTGCGTCAACTGCGGCCAGTGCATCCTGGCGTGTCCGACCGGCGCGCTGGCCGAGCGCTCCTACATCGACCAGGTCATTGCGGCGCTGGCCGATCCCTCCAAGACCGTGGTAGTGCAGCACGCCCCGGCGGTCTCGGTGACCCTGGCCGAGGAGTTCGGGGTCAAGCCCGGCAAGGACGTCGACGGCCAGATGGTCGCGGCGCTCCGCCGGGTGGGTTTCAAGCGGGTCTTCGACACCTCCTTCACCGCCGACCTGACCATCATGGAGGAGGGCTCGGAGTTGGTGCACCGGGTCCAGACCGGCGGCGCCCTGCCCATGCTGACCAGTTGCTCGCCGGGCTGGATCAAGTTCATCGAGCAGTTCTACCCGGACCTGCTGCCCAACGTTTCGACCTGCAAGAGCCCCCAGCAGATGATGGGCGCCCTGATCAAGTCCTTCTGGGCCGAGCGAGAGAAGATCGACCCGGCCAGCATCGTCAGCGTTTCGATCATGCCCTGCACCGCCAAGAAGTTCGAGTGCAGCCGCGAGGAAATGGGCCGGGGCGGGGTGGCCGACGTGGACTACGTCCTGACCACCCGCGAGCTCGGCCAGCTGCTGCGCATCTTCGGCGTGGACGTGGCTACCATCGCGCCGGAGACGGCGGACACGCCCTTCGGCGAGCGCACCACCGCCGGCAAGATCTTCGGCGCCTCCGGTGGCGTGATGGAGGCCGCGGTCCGCACCGCCCATGTGCTGATCACCGGCCAGGAGATGGGCGATCTCAAGATCCAGCCCCTGCGCGGCCAGAAGGGCATCAAGGAGTTGCACGCCAAGATCGGCGACCTGGAGGTCGGGGCGGCGGTGGCCAGCGGGCTGGCCAACGCCCGCAAGCTGCTCGACGAGGTCCGGGCCGGCCGCAAGGATCTGCAGTTCATCGAGATCATGACCTGCCCGGGCGGCTGCGTGGGCGGCGGCGGCCAGCCCATCGGCACCGACCAGGCCAAGGTGCGCGCGCGCATGGGGGCGCTCTACCAGATCGACCGCGACGAGGCGTCGCGGGTCAGCCACAAGAACCAGCATGTCCAGCGCCTCTACCAGGAGTTCCTGGGCAAGCCCCTTGGCGAGAAGAGCCACCACCTACTGCATACGCACTACCAGAAGCGCGAGGTGCTGATCTGACCTCCGAAGCGCCCGCCGGCGGCAGCTGGCGGGAAATTTGACGGCACCCGGGTACAATGCGCGCCGGCGGACTCCGGCCGGCGCGAGGAGAAGGATGAGATGAGCAAGGCGAAGATCCTGGTGGTTGACGACGATCCCGACGTGGTCGAGCAGGTTTCCCTGGTGCTCGACTCGGGCGGGTATGAGGTGGTCTCGGCCGGCGGCGTCGAGGAGGCCGAGCAGGCGTTGCTCTCCTTCCGGCCGGACGCGGCGGTGCTCGACCTGATGATGGAGCAGCAGGACTCAGGGTTCGTGCTCTGCCACGAGATCAAGCGGCTCTATCCCGACACGCCGGTGATCCTGCTCACGTCCGTCAAGGCGGCCACGGGGATGTCCTTCGAGCCGGCCTCGGCCGAGCAGGCCGGATGGGTCAAGGCCGAGAAGATCCTGGACAAGCCGGTCCGCCCGGAGCAGCTGCTGCGCGAGGTCGAGGCCCAGTTGGTCCGCACGGGCAAGCTCAGCCATCCGGCCGGGAAGGGCCACTAGCGGCCGCCGACGATCGCGCGGCGCTGTCTGGAAGCGAGGTGCTGAGGTGACCGAATCCGCGCCCAAGCACTTCGTGACCACCGCCCCGGAGCGCTGCCGGGTCTGTTACACCTGCATCCGGGAGTGCCCGGCCAAGGCCATCCGCATCTCCGGCAGCCAGGCCGAGGTCCTGCCCGAGCGCTGCATCTGCTGCGGCAACTGCGTCAAGGTCTGCAGCCAGAAGGCCAAGCAGATCGTGGACACCGCCGCACCGGTGCGCGCGCTGCTCGGCTCCGGCCGGCGCACCGCCGCCTGTCTGGCGCCGAGCTTCCCGGCCGAGTTCCCGGACGTCGATCACCGCCGGCTGGTCGGAGCGTTGCGCCGCCTGGGCTTCGGCCTGGTCACCGAGGTGGGCTTCGGCGCCGACCTGGTGGCCGATCGCTACCGGCGGCTACTGGAGGGCGGTGACGGCCGGCGCTGGATCGCCACCAGCTGCCCGGCGGTGGTCACCTACGTGGAGCACTATCACCCGGGGCTGGTCAAGGACCTGGCGCCCATCGTCTCGCCGATGATCGCCATGGCCCGGGCCCTGCGCCGCCTGCACGGACGGGATCTGGGCATGGTCTTCGTTGGCCCGTGCGTGGCCAAGAAGATGGAGGTGGCCGACCCGCAGCTGCCCGGCGAGCTCGATGCGGCCATCACCTTCGCCGAGCTCCGGCGCATGTTGGAGGACGCCGGGATAGACCCGGCCGCGGCCGAGCCCTCCGACTTCGACGAGCCGCGCGCCGGGCTGGGCGCGCTCTTCCCGATCAGCCGGGGGTTGCTCCAGGCCGCCGACATCCACGAGGACCTGCTCGACGGCCGGGTGGTGTCCGCCGACGGCCGCAACAGCATGACCGACGTGCTGGCCCAGTTCGAGGAGGGCGTGCTCGACGCCCGGTTGCTGGAGGTGCTCTGCTGCCACGGCTGCGTCATGGGGCCTGGCTACAGCCGGCCGGCGCAGCTCTTCGAGCGTCGGGCGGCGGTGCGGGACTACGTTCGCAGTCAGCAGGAGTCGGCCGACGCGGACCGCTGGCGGCGGAACGTGGAGCGCTTCAGCGACCTGGACCTCTCCCGCGCCTACGGAGCGGAGGACCGGCGGGTGTCTCCGGTGGGCGACGGCGGGGCGGTGCAGGAGGTGCTGGCCAGGATGGGCAAGCACCGGCCGGAGGACGAGCTCAACTGCGGGGCCTGCGGCTACGACACCTGCCGGGAGCACGCCGCGGCCATCGTCAAGGGCCTGGCCGAGAGCGAGATGTGCCTGCCCTACACCATAGAGCAGCTCAAGGTGACGGTGCGCGAACTGGCCAGCTCCAACGAGCAGCTGGCCAGCGCCCAGGCCGCGCTGCTCCAGGCCGAGAAGCTGGCCAACATGGGCCAGCTGGCCGCGGGCATCGCCCACGAGATCAACAACCCCCTGGGCATCGTCCTGCTCTACGCCCACACCATGCTGGAGGGGGCCGCCGACCAGGCCGCCAAGGCCGACCTGGGGGTGATCGTCGAACAGGCCGACCGCTGCAAACGGATCGTCGCCGGCCTGCTGCACTTCGCCCGGCGCAACAAGGTCGTGCCCCAGCCCACCGACCTGCGTGAGCTGGTGGAGCGCACCCTGGGCATGCTGCACCTGCCCCCGGAGATCCGCACCTCGGTGCGGACCGACTGTCCGGACCCCCGGGCGGAGGTGGACCGCGACCAGATGGCCCAGGTGCTGACCAACCTGTTCACCAACGCGCAGGATGCCATGCCCTGGGGCGGCGAGCTGTCCGTGGCGGTCTCCGGCGGCGACGACTGCGTGCACATCGACGTCAGCGACACCGGCCGGGGCATCCGCCCGGAGATCATCAACAAGATCTTCGAGCCGTTCTTCACGACCAAGCAGATCGGCCGGGGCACCGGGCTGGGTCTGGCGGTCACCTACGGCATAGTCAAGATGCACCGCGGCAACATCACCGTGACCTCCAACGCCGACCCGGCCAAGGGCCCGACCGGCACGACCTTCCGGGTGACCCTGCCCCGGAAGGCGGAGATGGGGTGACCCGGTTCCGACCGGTGCGGGGGGCGGGAGGCCTGTCGTGGACGTCCTGAGGATCCTGATCGTCGACGACGAGCCCGGCCTGCGCATGGGCGCAGCGCGGGCGCTGCGCGACTTCCAGGTCAGCCTGCCCGACGGCGGCGGCGAGGTGGGTTTCGTTCTGGACGAGGCCGACAGCGCCGAGGCGGCCGCCGCGCGGATGGCCGCCGAGCGTCCCCAGATCATGCTCCTGGACCACCGCCTGCCGGGCATGAGCGGCACCGACTTCCTGGACAAGCTTGGCCTGGAGATCAACGGCGACCTGCTGGTCATCATGATCACCGCCTACGCATCCCTGGAGACGGCGGTGGCCGCCGCCAAGCGCGGGGCCTACGACCTGCTGGCCAAGCCGTTCACGCCGGAGGAACTCCGGGGCATGGTCCGCAAGGCGGCCATCCGGGTCATGCTCCAGCGCCAGGCCCGCAAGCTGGCCGAGGAGAAGCGGCGGGTGCGCTTCGAGTTCGTCCGGGTGCTGGCCCACGAACTCAAGAGCCCGCTGGGGGCCATCGAGGGCTACCTGAACATCTGCGTCTCGCCAGAGGTGCGGGTCTCCGAGGAGAAGCGCCGGGAGATGATCGCGCGGTCGATAGAGCGCCTGGCCGGCATGCGCCAGCTGATCACCGACCTCTTGGACCTCACCCGCATCGAGTCCGGCGAGAAGAAGCGCGAGCTGGTCGCGGTGGACCTGGCCGCGGTGGCCCGCGAGGCGGTGGAGAACGTCCTGCCCCAGGCGGCGGCGCGGGGCATCACGGTGAATCTGGATTGCCCGGCGCCGCTCGAGGTCCGGGCGGACCGGGGCGAACTGGCCATCATCGTCAACAATCTGGTCTCCAACGCCGTGAAGTACAACCGCGACGGAGGGCGAGTGGACGCGCGCATCCGGCGCACCCCCGAGGGCGTCGAGATCGCCGTCGCGGACACCGGCATCGGCATGACCGCCGAGGAGGCCGGCCGGCTCTTCAAGGAGTTTTCGCGCATCCGCAACGCCCGGACTTCGGGAATAGACGGGAGCGGTCTGGGGCTGTCCATAGTCAGGAAGCTGGCGGAGCTCTACCGCGGGGAGGCCTCCGTGCGGAGCGTCCCGGGCGAGGGCAGCACCTTCACCGTGCTGCTCCGCGAGGTGAGCCCGCCGGGCGCAGGAGGAAAGCCGTGAGCCACAGGGCCGTTGGAGGGACGCCCCCGACCATCGTCGACGAACCGGCCATCGGCGGGGTCCTGGCCGCGCGGGCCCGGCCCGACGCGGGGCGCATCCGCGGGATCCTGGCCAAGGCCCGGGAGGCCCGGGGCCTGGAGATGCCCGAGGTGGCGGAGCTGGCCTCGGTCAGCGACCCGGAGCTGTTGGGCGAGGTCTTCGCCGCCGCCCGCGAGGTCAAGGAGCGCATTTACGGCCGCCGCCTGGTGATTTTCGCGCCGCTGTACATCTCGAACCTGTGCGCCAACGAGTGCCTGTACTGCGCCTTCCGGGTGCGGAACAAGGCGGTGAGGCGCCGGGCCCTGACGGTCCCCGAGATCGAGCGCGAGGTGCGGGAGTTGGTCGAGCAGGGCCACAAGCGCGTGCTGCTGGTGGCCGGCGAATCCTATCCGCAGAAGGGCTTCGACTACGTGCTGGAGGCCATCGAGGCGGTCTATCGCTCCCGGAGCGGCCGGGGGGAGATCCGCCGGGTCAACGTCAACGTCGCGCCCCTGACCGCCGAGGAGTTCGCGCGCCTGAAGTCCGCGAAGATCGGCACCTACCAGCTCTTCCAGGAGACCTATCACCGCGAGACCTACGCGCGGGTCCACCTGGCCGGGAAGAAGCGCGACTTCGACTGGCGGGTCACGGCCATGGACCGGGCCATGCAGGCCGGCATCGATGACGTGGGCATCGGCGTGCTCTTCGGCCTGTGCGACTGGCGCTTCGAGCTCCTGGCGCTGATGCAGCACATCCGCCACCTGGAGCGCGAGTACGGCGTGGGCCCTCACACCATCAGCGTGCCGCGCCTCGAGCCGGCGGTCGGTTCGGACATGGCCGCCAGCCCGCCCTACCCGGTCAGCGACGTCGATTTCCGGAAGATCGTGGCGATCCTCCGCCTGGCCGTGCCCTACACCGGGATCATAATGTCCACCCGCGAGACGGCCGCCATCCGCCGGGAGAGTTTCGCGCTGGGCGTCTCGCAGATCTCGGCTGGCAGCCGGACCAATCCGGGCGGCTATGCCGACGGGCCGGCGGAGGAGGCCGGCGCGGCCGGCGGGCAGTTCTCGCTGGGCGACCACCGTTCGCTCGACGAGGTCATCCGCGACGTGGCCGCGCTGGGCTACATCCCGTCCTTCTGCACGGCCTGCTACCGGCTGGGTCGCACCGGCGGGGACTTCATGGACCTGGCCAGGCCCGGCGAGATCAAGGAGCACTGCGACCCCAACGCGCTGTCCACCTTCACCGAGTACCTGCTGGACTACGCCTCGCCGGCCACCCGCGAGGTCGGCGAGAGGCTGGTCACGGAGGCGCTCGCGACCATGCCCGAATCCCAGCGCCGGGCCTCCGAGGCCATGATCGCCAAGATCAAGGGCGGCGGGCGCGATGTCTACTGCTGAACCCGTCGGCGGCGCAGCCGGCTTCCGCATCGAGGGCGACTCGCTCGGCGAGCGCCAGGTGCCGGCCGGGGCATTCTGGGGCGTTCACACCGCGCGGGCGCTGGAGAACTTCCCGCTCTCCGGGCGGCGGGTCCACCCGGAGCTGGTCCGCGCCTACGGGGCGGTGAAGCTCGCCTGCGCGCTCACCAACCGCGCCGTCGGGTGCTGGGCCGCCGACCCGGCCAAGGCCGAGGCCATCGAGCGGGCTTGCCGGGAGATGGCCGAGGGGCTGCTCGACGCTCACGTGGTCGTCGACGCGCTCCAGGGCGGCGCCGGTACCAGCACCAACATGAACGTCAACGAGGTGCTGGCCAACCGGGCCCTCGAGATCCTGGGCGAGCCCCGCGGAAAGTACTCGCGGGTCTCCCCGCTCGACGACCTCAACCTCCACCAATCGACCAACGACACCTATCCGACGGCCCTGAAGCTGGCCGCGGTGCGGCTGCTGCGCCGGCTGGAGGCGGAGTTGGTCGCGCTGCAGGAGTCCTTCCAGGCCGCCGAGAAGCGCTTCGCCGGGGTGGTCAAGGTCGGGCGCACCCAGCTGCAGGACGCGGTGCTCACCACCCTCGGGCGGGAGATGAGCGCCTACGCCGACGCGCTCAGCCGCGACCGCTGGCGGGTCTACAAGTGCGAGGAGCGCCTGCGGGTGGTGAACCTGGGCGGCACGGCCATCGGCACCGGCCTGGCCGCGCCGCGCCAATACGTCTTCCGGGCGGCGGAGACGCTCAAGGAGGTCACCGGCATCGGCTTCGCCCGCGCCGAGAACCTGGTGGAGTGCACCCAGAACGCCGACGTCTTCGTCGAGGTCTCCGGGATCCTCAAGGCCTCGGCGGCGACGCTCGTGAAGATCTCAGGCGACCTGCGCCTGATGTCCAGCGGACCGGAGGCCGGCCTGGGCGAGCTCCGGCTCCCCGCGCGCCAGGCCGGCAGTTCGATCATGCCCGGCAAGGTCAACCCCGTCATCCCCGAGGCGGTGACCCAGGCGGCCATGCGGGTCATGGCCAACGATTCGGCCATCGCCTGGGCGGCCGGCTCCGGAAGCCTGGAACTCAACCCCTTCCTGCCGCTGGTGGCCGATTGCCTGCTGGAGAGCGTGGACCTGCTCGCGCGCTCCTGCGACATCCTCCGTCGCCACTGCGTTGAGGGCCTGGAGGCCGACGCCGAGCGCTGCCGCGCCCACGTGGAGGGTTCGACCGCCGCGGCCACCGCGCTGGTGCCGGCCCTGGGCTACGAGGGCGCCTGCCGGGTCGCGAAGTCTGCGAGAGAGACCGGCCGCACAGTCCGGCAGGTGGTCCTCGACGGGAAGCTGATGACCGCCGCAGAGTTCGACGCCCTGATCAGTCCGGAGGCAGTCTGCCGCCTGGGCATGCCGGAGAAGCGTTAGCCGCAAAGATGCGCAAAAGGCGCAAGGGGATTGAGATTGGAGCTACATACGAAGTCAACCGCACCCACCCTCTTGCGCTTCTTGCGCCTCTTTGCGGCCGGCATGACTTCCATGCGTAGGACGCAAGGGATGGGGCTGAAGGCAACGGCATTCACGAGCCGCAAAGGTGCGCAGAAGGCGCAAGGGGATCGGCTATGAAAGAACCGGTGTTCGCACTATGCGATCGGATTCGGGAGATCAGTTTGGCCCTGCATGCGCATCTTCGGCACGGGCACCTCGAGAAGGTCTATGAAAACGGCCTGGCTCACCGACTGCGCAAGGCCGGACTGGCGGCCGAACAGCAGTCTCCGCTCAAGGTGTTCGATGAGGATGGCACCGTGCTGGGCGAATACTCGGCAGACATCTTCGTGGAGAAGATGCTAATCGTTGAGTTGAAGGCCTGCAAGACACTGGCTGACGAGCACACGGCTCAACTGCTTGGCTACCTGCGCGCGTGCCGTGTGGAGCACGGCCTCCTGGTCAACTTCGGAGCTCCGAAGCTGGAGATCCGGAAGTTTGTCTTGTCGCAGTAGGCGCAGGCTAGCCGCCGCAGGGGAGTGAGACGGTGCGATTCATGGCCGCAAGGACGTACCAAGGGCGCAAGGGGTTCTTAAGAAGGAACCCGGCCCAGCAGCCGCCCCTTCACACTCTCTTGCGCTTCTTGCGCCTCTTTGCGGCTGGTCTCCCGGCGCCTTCGGCTTCTGTCGGCCATGGTGAATTTCCTCTTTGCGGCTAGGATGACTTCCATGCGCAAATCACCCAAGGGTTTCCGGCTGCACATCGGCATCTTCGGCCGCCGGAACGTCGGCAAGAGCAGCTTGCTCAACGCCATCACCCGGCAGCAGGTCTCCATCGTCAGCGAGGTGGCCGGCACGACCACCGACCCGGTGGAGAAGCCCATGGAGCTGCTGCCGCTCGGGCCGGTGCTCTTCATCGACACCGCCGGGATCGACGACGTTGGGGCGCTGGGAGCCATGCGCGTCCAGAAGACCCGCCAGGTCTTCGACCGCACCGACCTGGGCGTCCTGGTGGTCGCCGCCGGCGACTGGGGCGAGTACGAGGACGGCATCCTGGCGGCGCTCGGCGAGCGCAAGGTGCCGGCCGTGGTGGTCTTCAACAAGGCCGACCTGGCCGCCCCGGCGGCGGAGCTTGTTGCGCGGTTGGAGGCCGGGAAGCTCCGGGCGGTGCGCACCGTGGCCAGCCGGGGCGAGGGCCTGGCCGACCTGCGCGAGGCTTTGCTCGCCGCCGCGCCGGCCGACTACATCGAGTCGCCGGCCATCCTCTCCGACCTGGTCGGCGCCGGCGAGATGGCCGTGCTGGTGGTGCCGGTCGACAAGGAGGCCCCCAAGGGCCGGCTGATCCTGCCCCAGGTGCAGGCCATCCGCGACCTGCTGGACGGCGACGCCTACTGCCTGGTGGTCAAGGAGCGCGAGCTGCGCGACGCGCTGGAGCGCCTCAAGCGGCCGCCCAAGCTCGTGGTCACCGACTCCCAGGCCTTCCTCAAGGTCTCCGGGGACACGCCGCGGGAGGTGCCGCTGACCAGCTTCAGCATCCTCTTCGCCCGGTTCCGCGGGGACCTCGTCGAGCAGGCCCGTGGGGCGCTGGCCGTCGAGGACCTGCGGCCCGGCGACCGGGTGCTCGTCGCCGAGGCCTGCTCGCACCACCCCATCGCCGAGGACATCGGGCGGGTGAAGATCCCGCGCTGGCTCCGCCAGTACGTCGGCGGCGAGCTCGACTTCACCACCGTCCAGGGCCACGACTTCCCCGAGGACGTCTCCGGCTACAAGCTCGTCATCCACTGCGGCGCCTGCATGTGGAACCGCCGGGAGATGCTCAGCCGCATCATGCGCTGCCGCGCGGCCGGAGTGCCCATCACCAACTACGGTCTGGTCATCGCCTACAGCCTGGGGATCTTCGAGCGCTCGCTCGAGCCCTTCCCGGCGGCGCTCGACGCCTTCCGCGCCGAGAAGGCCGCCCGGGCCGCTCGCGCCGGACGCCCGGGGAAGGGCTGACCGCGTGGACCGCCCCGAAGTGCTGGGCTGGCTCCGCGAGGCGCGGGCCGAGCGCCTGGAGGAGCTCTGGCGGCTGGCCGACCGCGTCCGCCGGGAGTCGGTCGGCGACGAGGTCCACCTCCGGGGGCTCGTAGAGTTCTCCAACCACTGCCGGCGGACCTGTGCCTACTGCGGGATGAACGCGGGGCACTCTGGCCTGGTCCGCTACCGCATGACCGCCGAGGAGATACTGGACTCTGCCCGGCAGGCCCGCGGCCTTGGCTACGGCACGGTGGTGCTCCAGTCCGGCGAGGACCCGGAGCTCGATCCGTCTTGGCTCGCCGGGGTCGTCCGGCGGATCAAGGGCGAGACCGGCCTGGCCGTCACTCTGGGCGTCGGCGAACGCGGGCGCGAGGCCTACGCGCTCTGGCGCGAGGCCGGGGCCGACCGCTATCTGCTGCGCTTCGAGACCTCCAACCCCGAGCTCTTCGCCCGGATCCACTCCGGCGGCGACGGCAGCCTGGAGGCCAGGCTGGAGCGCCTCCGCTGGCTGGGGGATCTGGGCTACGAGGTGGGCAGCGGGGTGATGGTCGGCATCCCCGGGCAGACCTTCGAGGACCTGGCCGGCGACCTGGAAATTTTCAGGAAGCTGGACCTGGACATGATCGGCATCGGACCGTACCTGGCCCATCCGGACACGCCGCTGGGGGCGCAGGCGGAGGCCATCCGCGCAGCCACGCCCGGCCAGGCGCCGGCCGACGAACTGACCGCCAACAAGATGGTCGCGCTCGCCCGCATAGCCTGCCCGCGGGCCAACCTGCCGGCCACCACTGCCCTGGCCACCATCAACCGCGCCGAGGGCCGCGAGAACGCCCTGCGCCGCGGAGCCAACGTGGTCATGCCCAACCTGACCCCGGTCAAGTACCGCGCGCTCTACGAGATCTACCCGGCCAAGGCCTGCATCGGCGAGACCGCCGCCCAGTGCGGCGAGTGCCAGCACGCGCGCATCCGCCGGCTGGGGCGAAGGCCGGGCCGGGGGCCGGGGCCGTCCCGGCGAGGCCGGGCCGCTCGGGGCTGAGATCTCGTCGGGAAGTCCTGTCCGTCATCCTCAGCGACCGGAGCATATCGGTGGTTTTGCGAAGCCCTGGTCCACATTCGCCAAAACCTCCTGGGCGCCGTCGGCGTCCAAGGATATAATGTGTCCCGAACATATTTTGGGGCGCGGCAGGAGGATGTCCCATGACCACGCACCGCCAGGTTGACGAACCCTCTCCGACAATTGTTGGACCCAGGCCGGCCGAAGGCGCCGGCGGCAAAGTCGCCATTCCCCAGGGCATGGAGCGGCTGCTGACCCTCGCCGGGATCAGCGCCGAGTGGCGCGGCAAGGTCCTGGCCGACCCGCTCGGCGCCGCGGCCGAGGCCGGGATCGAACTCGCGGACAGCGAGCGGGCCATCCTTAGGGCGGTGCCGAAGCCGGCGCTCGAGGGCATGATCGCTTCGTTTGCCCGGAAGCACCGGGGAGTCAACGTGGCCCGGTACGCGACCGGCGCGGTGGCGGCGGCGGCGCTCCTGGCCACCGGCATCGCCTACGGCGGCGACTCGCCGGCCACCAAGGGCGGCGTGCGCGCCGACGACCCCGGCGAGAGGCCGATCACCGACATGCCCCTGGGCGGCATCCGCCCGGACGTGCCGGAGGAGGCTCCGCCGATCCTGTGGATGACTTCGCTCGAGGACGCCATGGCCAGGGCGAATAAAGAGAGCCGGGCGGTGATGGTGGTCTTCCTGCATCCCGCGCGGGGCAAGCTTCAGGTTGTGGCGCCGGACTACCAGAATGTCGGTGGCCCCGAGGGACCGGCTGTCGAGAAGAGCGCCAAGACGTTCTTGATGGAAGGCAAGGAATCCAGGAGCGCCATCCGCACCGCACAGGTCATCGCCGTGCGAATCTCCCCTCCGGCAGTTCCGGAGGAACTCATGGCGACAGCCAAAGCGGAAGGCCTGGAGGTCTCTGGGCAGGACTTGGCCGATGCCCGCAAGACCGTCGCAGCCTACCTTGCCCTGCTCGAAAAGTACGGGATAAAGGACAAGCTCCCGGCCGTGGTCTTCCTGGCGCCCGACGGCTCGGAGCTCGCCAAGGCCGTCCAGCCCGACGACGAGGCGGTCTTCGTCAAGCTCATCGCCGAGGTGCCGCCCAAGCTCGCGAAATGGATCAACGACCAGCGCCGGCGAGAGCCCGGCCAGGCCGTGACCGACGGCATCCGGCCGGACGAGCCGGTGACCAAAGGGATCCGGCCGGATGAGCCGAAGCCATTGATAGTCGGCGAGACCATCGACTGAGAGGAGCGAACCGCCATGACCACGCATCGCCAGGTTGACGAACCTTCACCCACCATCGTCGGCCCGCGGCCCGCCGAGGGCGCCGGCGGCAAGCTCTCCATCCCCCAGGGCATGGAGCGGCTCCTGACCCTGGCGGGGATCAACGCCGAGTGGCGCAGGCGGGTCCTGGCCGACCCCCTGGCCGCGGCGGCCGAGGCCGGGATTGAGCTCGCCCCGAGCGAGCGCGCCATCCTCAAGTCGATCCCGGCGCCCGCGCTCGAATCCATGGCGGCGTCCTTCGCCCGGAGGCACGGCGGCGTGCCCGTCGGCCGGCTGGCCGGCGCGGCCGCGGCGGTGGCGCTCCTGGCCCAGTCGGCCTTCGCCGGCGAGATCCCCGCGGCGCCCGGAGGCATCCGCTCCGACGAGCCCGGCCCGCGGCGCCCGGTGGGCATGGAGACCGAGGGCGGCATCCGTCCGGACATCCCCGAGGAGGCCAGGCCGGTCCTGTGGATGACCTCTCTCGAGGACGCGCTGGCCCAGGCCAAGAAGGACAACCGGGCGGTGATGGCCGTCTTCCTGCCGGCCGCCAGGGCCGAGGCGCCCAAGCCGCCCCCGCCGCCCACCCGGGGCATCGCCATCGACGAGCCCGAGCTCTCCGTCGCGGAGAAGAGCCGCAAGGTGGTCCTGACTGACAGCAGGGATTTCCGCGCCGCGGTCAAGAAGACCAACCTGGTGGCCGTGCGGGTCATGAGGCCGGTCGCCAACCCGGTGGACCACGAGAAGGAGAAGGAAGCCTTCGACAAGGCGATGGCCGCCTACGAGGCCGCCATTAAGAGGTACGGCCTTGAGGAGGCCAAGCTCCCCGCGGTGGTCTTCCTGGCGCCCGACGGCTCGGAGCTTTCCAAGCTCGTGCAACCCGACGACGAGGCCGTCTTCGTCAAGACCATCGGCGAGGTGCTACCGAAGCTGGCCGACTGGATCATCCGGCAGCGCGACATGCAGCGGCCGCCGGACGCGGCGGGCGGGATCCGCTCGGACATGCCGACTCCCGTCGGAAGCCGGCCTGCGCCGCCGTTGGAGACGGAGTAGGGCGGGCGGGAGAGTGGAGCCAGATTTGTATCCCAGGAAATGAGGAGTGAAGACATGAAGGTTCCGCAGGGCGTGGAGAAGGTCGTGGCGCTGGCCACGCTGAGCGCCGAGTGGCGCAGCAAGGTCCTGGCCGATCCATTGGCCGCCGCGCGCGAGGCCGGGATCGAGCTCGGCGAGTCGGAGCGCGGCGTCCTCGGTTCCATATCGCGACAGATGCTCGCCGGGATGATCGACGGCTTCGGCAAGTCGGTCCCGCGTCCGGCTGGGCTCGGCAGGCTCGCTGCCGGGGCGGCGGCGGCGCTGCTGGTCACCAGCATGCTGGGCTGCACGGACGATCCGGGCCCGGCCACCAGGGGCGACCGCGCCGACCATCCCCCGGACAACCCGCGCAAGGAGGACCCGGCTCCGCCGGCGACACAGGGCGTCCGTCCGGACGTCCCGCCGCCCGCCACTAAGGGCATTCGTCCAGACATCCCGCCGGAGAAGAGTCCCGAGCCGCCGGCGCCGCCGGCGCCGAAGACGGAGTAGGACGGGGCGGTGGGATGTTATGTCCCCGGAAGTAAGGAGTGAGGACATGAAGGCTCCGCAGGGCGTCGAGAAGGTCGTGGCCCTGGCCACGCTGAGCGCCGAGTGGCGCTCCAAGGTACTGGCCGATCCGAGCGCCGCCGCGCTCGAGGCCGGGATTGAGCTCGGCGATTCGGAGCGCGGCGTGCTCAGCGCGATCTCCCCGCAGATGCTTGGCGGGATGATCGACGGCTTCGGCAAGTCGGTGCCGCGCCCGGCAGGGCTCGGCAGGCTCGCCGCCGGGGCCGCGGCGGCGCTGCTGGTCGGCAGCCTTACGGGGTGCGGCAGCTGCGGCCCTACGGATGGATCGCGCCCGGACCAACCCCCGGCCAACCCGCGCAAGGAGGACCCGCCACCGCAACCGCAACCAGCCGGCATCCGTCCGGACGTGCCGCCGCCCGCCACTAAGGGCATTCGTCCGGACATCCCGCCGGAGAAGAGTCCCGCACCGGCGCCAGCGCCGGCTCCCGAACCGTCGCCGGGCAAGTAGCGACATGTCCCAACTCGATCCGCGCGCTGACGGCGACCGGCCCGTGCCGCCGACCAACGGCATCCGACCGGACGTGCCGGAGCCCAAGGACGGGCGCCGGGTCGACGAGCCCGTCCCGACCATCGTCGGCCCGCGGCCCGAGGGCGGCCCGGGCGGCAAGGTCTCGGTGCCCCAGGGCATCGAGCGGCTGCTGACGCTGGCGGCGAGCAATGCTTCTTGGAAAGAGAAAGTTCTTGCCGACCCGGTGGCGGCGGCGGCAGAGGCTAGGATCGCGCTGTCGGAAAGCGAGAAGGCGATCCTCAAGGCCACCCCGCGCAGTTCCCTTGAACAGATGGCGGACTCCTTGGCGCGACGACAGGGCATGAGCCCACTAGGCAAGACCGCCTTGGTCGTGGGCGTCAGTGCCGCCGCGTTGCTGGCGGCCGGCTTCGCAGTGCCGTCGATGATGAAGAGCACTCGGGGCATCCGGCCTGACGTCCCGCCGACCAACCCTCACAAGCTGGACCCCGTCGGCACGGTCGGAGGCGACCGCCCCGAGCCGGAGGACGCTCCGCCGGTCCCGCTGTCGGACTCTCTCGAAGTAGCCCTGGCCATGGCCGTCCAGGAGAAGCGGCCGGTGATGGCGGTATTCCGGCACCCGAAGCCTCCCGTGAAGAAGTGGATCTCGGACCGTCCGGGGTCGCAGGGCATCCGGCCCGACCCGGTGGACGTGGGCATTGAGCAGAGAGCCCAGAACGTCCTGGAGACTAACGGCAAGGGATTCCGGGCCGCGGCAGCCGACGCCCGCCTTTACGTGGCGAGGCTGGCCAGACCCTTTATCCTTGCAGATCTGGGCCTTAGAGGTACTGCCGAGGTGGAGCAGAAGCTTGCCGACAAGTACATGCGGGACTTCGCCGCCTACGAGGGTGCTCTGAAGAGATACGGCCTGGACGAAACGAAACTGCCCACGGCAATCTTCCTGGCCCCCGACGGCTCGGAGCTCTCCCGGCTGGTACAGCCCCAGGAGGAGTCGCAGCTCATCGAAGCCATCAAGGCCGTCCCGGCGCAACTGACCAAGTGGTTCGATGACCACCCGGAGTTCAATAAGCGGGACATCTTCCCGGGACCGGGGATTGATGTGCCTTTGGGTGGAACAGCCGGCATCCGCATCGACATCCCACCGGAGAAAGCGAAATGACCATGCCCGCCGACATCACTCTCGTTAATTTGAACATGCTCTTCGTCCGGTACGCCGACGGGCGGACCGAGCGCGAGAAGCACCTGCCGCTCGGGCCGCTGTACCTCACGGCGGCCCTGGAGCGCGCCGGGTTCACCGTGGACTTCCGCGACTACCAGACCCACGAGTGCCCCGATCCCTTCACGCCCGAGACCATCGCCGGGTTCCTCAAGGACTCCGCGCCGATCCTGGGCGCCTCCTGCATGGCGAACCTGCTGCCCTTCACGCTCCTCGCGCTCCAGGACTTCAAGAAGGCGAACCCCGAGAAGACCGTGGTCCTCG
>Ga0302248_1000749_pt1 | contig 28283 bp, 24 predicted proteins | sample AAG_UR_Leu_MG_FD_193528 | JGI IMG/M metagenome (GOLD analysis project Ga0302248, IMG submission 193528) | Enriched activated sludge microbial communities from anaerobic digester in WTTP, New Holstein, Wisconsin, United States - AAG_UR_Leu | ecosystem: Engineered > Bioreactor > Anaerobic >...
ATGTAAAGATCGTCTTTATCTCGGCCCTCACCGGGAAGAACGTAGGCCGGATGTATCCCCTGATCAACGAGCTCTTCACCAAGACCACCATCCAAGTGCCCACCGGGCAGCTCAACCGGATCCTCACAGATATCTCCGGATCGTATGCTCCGCCGGTCGTCAAGGGCAGGCAGGTGAAGTTCTTTTATGCCAATCAGGTGGGCATCGCACCTCCCGAGTTCCGGATCGTCACCAACTTTCCCGACTCCATCCAACAGAGCTACCATCGGTATCTCATCCGTTCCTTCAAGAAGGCGCTGTCTATCGAAGGGATCCCTATCAAACTCAGATTCGTTCCCAAGTCGTGACACATGCGTCTGCGTAAAATCCGGACTTGAGAGATTCTCCACGTTAAGAGGTGAACCGTCTTTCATATCCCTTGTGTTCTCTGGAGAAGGGTGCCGAGGAGCACCCCTGATTGCAGCCGTCGATTTTCCCATTGACAGGAGAAAGTTTATATGTTTCTATAAATAGAAACATACGCTATACAGATGCCGTAAAAGGAGGTTTTCCATGAGCATCAAGATACTGTTGAACGAGGATGAGATTCCCCGCCAGTGGTACAATCTCGCCGCCGATCTGCCCACCCCGATGCAGCCGCCGCTCGGTCCGGACGGGAATCCCATAAAGGCCGAAGACCTTGCTCCGATCTTCCCTATGAACCTCATCGAGCAGGAAGTGAGCCAGGAGCGCTGGATCGATATCCCTGAAGAAGTCCTTCAGATTCTCTACCGATGGCGGCCTTCGCCGCTTCGCAGGGCGGTGTATCTGGAGAAATACCTGGGGACCCCAGCCCGGATTTACTATAAGGACGAAGGAGTGTCTCCTCCCGGCAGCCACAAGCCCAACACTGCCGTCGCCCAGGCGTGGTACAATAAGCAGTTCGGCATCAAGAAGATCACCACGGAAACCGGGGCGGGACAGTGGGGCAGCGCCCTGGCCTTCGCGTGCTCTCTGCTGGGGCTGGAGTGCAAGGTGTACATGGTCAGGATTTCGTTCGACCAGAAGCCGTTTCGAAAGCTGATGATGAACGTGTGGGGCGCGAGATGCGTGGCGAGCCCCAGCAATGATACCCAGGCCGGAAGAGACATTCTGGCCAAGACGCCCGACACCCCGGGCAGCCTCGGGATCGCCATCAGCGAGGCCATTGAAGAGGCGGTGGCGGACACGAAGGGCGAGACCCGCTATGCGCTGGGCAGCGTTCTCAACCACGTGATGCTGCACCAGACCATCATCGGTCTGGAGGCAAAGAAGCAGCTCCAGAAGATCGGGGAGAAAAAGGTTGACGTAGTGATCGGCTGTGCCGGCGGGGGAAGCAACTTCGCAGGCATCGCCTTTCCCTTTGTCGCGGACAAGATCAACGGCGCACAGATAGAGATCTACCCGGTCGAGCCGTCCTCGTGCCCCACGCTGACACGGGCGCCCTTTACGTACGATCACGGGGACGTGGCCAAGATGACCCCGCTTCTTCCCATGTACACGCTTGGTCACGGTTTCGTCTCGCCTCCCATCCATGCAGGGGGGCTGAGATATCACGGCATGTCGCCGCTCGTGAGCCAGGCCGCTGTAGAGGGCCTCATCACCCCGAAGGCCTACGACCAGCTCCACTGCTACCAGAGTGCGCTCCTGTGGGCAAAGACCGAAGGATTCATTCCAGCCCCGGAGACATCGCACGCCATCGCCGCCGCCATCGATGAGGCGAAGAAGGCGAAGGAGGAGGGAAAGGAGAAGGTGATCCTGTTCAGCTGGAGCGGCCACGGCCTCATGGACCTTGTGGGCTATGCGAACTATATGGAAGGCAAGCTCATCGACTACCCTCTTCCCGAGCACGAGCTTCAGGAGTCGCTCAAATCGATAGAAGGACTGCCCAAGGCCCCAAAGGTAAAAACGGGAAGATGGTAATGCGGCAGCAGGCCGCTCCGTTCGGCTGATTCACCGCCGGGTTCCCGAGCATCGGGCACCCGGCGGTATATAATATCAGGCTATTACAGCTCATGGGTATGTCCTTGGGGTAAATTTCTTTTTCATCGAGCATTTCCACCAGACCGGGAGGGCCTGAGTTGATAGACCTCAGATCCCTTTCCGTGTGAATTGTCGATGCGCGGCCTAGGAGAAGGGAAACATCCTTCATGGATGTCATGCCGGACCCCATGATCTCTTACGCGAACGCTCTCCTGGACGAATGATAACCGAACGGCCTGCCGTTCGCCTTCTTACCGAGCCTTGGCAGCCTGTCCTCCCTGCGGGAATAAGGCTTTCCGTTGTGGGCGCACAGAAGGTTGCCCCGATTCTTGTAACGACCCTCGAGTAAAAAGGTCTTTGGCGGATTGTACAATGGCCTCGCAATCCAATTGTACAAAAGCCAGGGCATCCACATCGGCAACATTGAAGGCTTTGACAAACTCTCGAACATTTCTCTCGGTCTCGTTGTCTCTCCATGATCGCAACTGTCGATGCTCACCGGCCCCAATGGCCGCAGATGTCTCCAATGCAAGCGAATCCGATCGGGTTTGAAGTAAAATTGGTGCGGCAGAAACGCCACGGGATATTATTCATCGTTGAACATAATAGCTAACAATGATATGAAATATCTTACGAGTCACAGCCAGAAAAACATCTACGAGAGACAGGAGAGCTCATCATGAAAACAGCAAAAGATTACAATGCGCTAATAAGTGACTGGGAGTACTGCTACTGCGTCAATTGCAACACGATACGATATGGCGCTGAGTTGACAGCGACAGACCAGGGAGTGAAATGCTCCGTATGCGGAAGCTATGATCTGGAAGTTCCCGCCTGGGTCAACTGCCCGCAGGAGATGAAAAATGTAGCGGTCAAGTGCCCGCGCGGCGGCAGTGGAATCATAAAAGGCAAGAGAGGCGAAAACGAGTGCGTCTATTATTGCTCCTTCCGCCATGCGTGAGAGGAAGGGCGCCGCGCTGTCGCCATCCTCGCTCCGATCGGCCCCATCATCCTGATCCTTAAGAGGATGCAGCGGCTGCTTTCAGAGGCGCGAAGAAAAAACAGCCACAACATGCCTGTCAGCCGAAGCCGGAACCAATGGCTGACAGGCATGGGTTAGTTCCACGAGCCAGGGCACGTCCGAGATATCGAGTGAAGAAATGTCGTGAACGCACGAGGCCGCATCGGGAAGAACGGAATGCCGGCACCCAGCGCTCCGGCAATGAAATATTGCCACGCCTTGAGAGAAAACGCCTCGTAATCACCCGCGCTCCGCGTATCGTACTGCAAGTTCGATTGCCGCAACAAGAATCACGAAATGTCAGACGAACCATCTGCATCGTATTTCGTGACGGCACGCGCAGGCGACAGTGTTCTTGCAAAAAGCGTTTATTTGGGCCAAAATGCCTCCACGATGCATATGAAGGTTTATAACCCTTGGAGATTACGTGGATGAGCCAATCAGCGGACGATGAAAAAACCACCCGGTGCCCGATGCTCGGCCATCTGGTTCCCTTTTCGTACTGCAGGCAGTGCGGCGACTCTCTTCCCTGCAGGAAGATCATGGACTGCTGGTCCGGACGAATCGACGTTCAAGGCTTTCTGGACAGTACATATACGAAGGAAGAGATATCCCGTATCGTCTCGCCACCCAAGGCCAAGCTGCTCCAGATCGTGGAGCTGGCCCGGGCGGCCAGGAGCAGAAACTATCAGTAGATATCGGCCATCACGGCCAGATGATCGTAGATGCTCCCGGATGCGAGGCCCAGGATGTTCAGACTCGCCTGGAGGTTCGCGGTATCCACCTTCTCGAGCTCGAGCCCTGGCATGAATCGGTTCGTAAGGACATCGGCCACATAGGTCAGGTTCACGATCTCCCGGTTGTTCTCTGCGATTTCCGGAGAATGGTGGTAGATCATGATGTCCTTGAGCACGTCCGGAAGATCCCAATTCTTCGCCAGCATGAGCCCTGCCTGGCAGTGATCGATGCCAATAATCTCCTGCTCGACCTTGCAGGAGTTTTCCTTGTGATCGATGATCATCCGGTAGAACAACGGCTGCACATCGGCTATGTACTGGTCCAGCACCACCTTTCCGATATCGTGGAGGAGGCCTGCGGTATAGGCGATCTCCGGATCAATTCTCCCCTGCTCATGCGCCAGCGCCCTGCACAGCCGCGCCGTGGCAAGCGCGTGGTGAAACATGCCTCCCCGGCACAGCGAGTAGCCTCCTTCCGATGCATGAAAAATGTTCTCGATCTGTGCGGTGATCACTATCTGGAGCAGCAGTTTGCTGCCGAGAAATACGATCGCCTGATCAATGGATGCGATCTGCCGCGGCAGGCCGATATATGAGGAATTGCACATTCTCAGGATCTTGGCGCTCAGGACCTGGTCTTTCTTGATCTCAGCCGCCACCGTGGCGATATCGATATCATCGTCTGCAAGCATCTGGCCGATGTTGAATGCGATCTGGGGGACCGGCAGGAGCCTTTCAATCGTCTTCGTGATGCTGTCCTTTCCCACATGCCTTTTCCGAACGCGTCTCGTGGCCTTCTCGAGCAGGATCGGCTCGATCCTGCACATCCCGGTTTCGAGCTGGAAAGTCAGGCAGAAGGGGTTCACCCCGCTCGCTTCCAGCATCTTGATGGAAACACCGTACTTCTTCAGACAGGACAACGTGATCTCAAGGGTCTTGTGGGCGAAGTTGAGGTTCAGATCATGGGGAGAGCAGTGGTCGACCAGCGCCCCTCCGGCAATAAAGGCCTCCATGCTCTGCGGGCTTGCTCCCTGCTCGATCATCCCCTCGATCAATGCCGGAACGCCGGTACGTGCGTAATACGAAAGGTGGTAATCCGGAACGGCGCTTACCGGCTCGGGGAGAAGGATGTGAAGCATTCCCCCTAGTTTGTTGCCGCGGTCATAGATGGCGAGCCCCACGCATGAGCTGAGGAAGGCTTTCAACAGGCCGCGCCTGCCGATGACCATCTCCCCGGTGGGAACGATCGTCGTCATGGAAGACTCCCTGCTCCTCTTGATCAGATCCTCAGGAGATCCGAGGACCACTGGTGGTCAGTTTATTCGTTCACGGTGAAGTGAAACGCCTTTGCCGCCCTTTCATCACATCAAGAACAATCACGACACAATAACCGTTTACCACACCGGTGATGACCGACACAAGTAGAAATATCGGGAGGATATGCGTAAGCGACATGTGCGCGACGAGGAGCACGGCAAGAGCGAGCTGTGCGGACATGTGGGCGGCGGCGCCTCCCACGCTCACTCCGATGGGAGAGAACAGTGTCTTGGGCATGGCCCACATGACGACAGCAGCCGCTACCCCACCGCTGAGGGAGAACGCGAATACCGGAGAGAAGATACTGCCTGCCAGCGCCGAGCCGATGACGACCCTGCTGATCACGACAAAGAGCGCCCACAGGCCCCCGAATGTGTACAGGGTGCACAGGGTGAGGATGTTTGCCAGTCCGAACCTTAAAAAAGGCGCGGGGCGGGGAATAAAGGACTCTATCCAGTGGAGGGCCACTGCCATGGCGATGAAGAGCGCAAGGGTCGCTATGCGGATATTTCTGTCCATGATCCTCTCTCAAGGTGTCTCTTTTTAGCCTTACCACGGGACAGCCGGTATTTCCACTCTGTTCCCGGACATCCGCACCTGTCACGGCCAGGAGTAGAATCCGCCCTGGTTTTCTCCCTTGCGGCGATAGACGATCACGGTTGGCTTTTCAACATTGGCCAGTGACTCGATCTTTTTCAGCGCGTCCTCGTAATAGCCCACCTCGTCTATGAGGTGGAGGGCTCTGCCCCTTGTCGAGGTGACGACTCTGCCGTCCTGAAAGACCGCGACATCCTGCTCTGTCACCGGCCGCGACTCCCTGACCGCCTTCATGAAGTTCGAGTGAAACTCCATTACTATGCCGCTGAGGAGCTCATACTCTTCGTCCGACATGTCCCGCAGCGGCGTGCCCGCGTCTTTCAGGTTTCCCGAGGTGATGGTCTGGTTGTTGATGCCCAGCTTTTCCATCAAACCTTCGAGGCTGATGGACGGCAGCAGCACACCGACGTTGCCCACCACGGAAGAGGGGAGGGCGACTATGTAGTCGGCGGACAAGGCGGCCATGTATGCCCCCGAGGTGCCCTGATCCACGATACATCCGACCACGGGTATGTTCTGAGATGTCTTGTATTCCCGAATTTTTCTGAATACGAGATCCGAGGCGGTATACGCCCCTCCGGGGGAATCGATCTTGAGGATCACGCCCCTGATGTCTCGGTCTTTTTTTGCCTTTTCGATCACATTGTCGAGTCTCTCCACAGTGCCCTGCCGGTGAATGAACGTGTCTCTGCTGCCGGTGGTTCTGATCAGGCCGAGGATCTCCACTACCAGGATTTTTTCCTTCGACCCTTCCCGGATCACCCGTTCCTCCAGCGGGGGGATCTGCGTGAGGCTGGACAGGTCAACGGAAACAAAGGCGCAGCCGCTGCAGGCAAAAAGCAGGGCAGTGGCGGAAAGTAATCGTATCATCATGGCTTCCTCCTCTCTTCATAAGGATACATATAATCTAGAGAATACGAGAAAAACTTTCCACGTCCATCCCGATCGGAGCATTCTGTCGGAGGTTGGAAGATCGGGCCGTGCTTTGGGCCGCGCGGCTCGTCTCCTCATTCCGCCCTGCAGGGGGCCGGACCAGGGGGTTCGTGTTCCTCTTGCTCAGGCTGCGGAAGGCTGGGCCCCGATCTCTCCACCGACCGTGATCTCGGGGATCAGCAGAGTGGGCTGGGCATCAGCCACTCCCACCCCCTGGCCGTCCTTGCCGCATGTGCCGATTCCGAACCCCAGATCATTGCCCACATATTCGATCGACTTGAGGATCTTCGGGCCGTTGCCTATCAGTGTGGCCCCCCGGATGGGTTCGCCGATCCTGCCGTTCTCGATGAGATACCCTTCAGAGATATTGAATACGAAGTCGCCGTTGACCGTGTTGACCTGCCCGCCGCCCATTTTTTTCACGAAGACGCCTTTCCCCGCCTTGGCGATGATGTCTTCGGGGGAGAGAATGCCGGGCTGGATCATGGTGTTGCTCATCCGGGGGATGGGCCTGTTCCGGTAGGACTCACGTCTGCCGTTGCCGCTCAACGGCAGCCCGAATTTCATGGAGGTGATGAAATCGGTCAGATAGGTCTTGAGAATGCCGTTTTCCACGAGCACGGTCCGTGTGGAGGGGTTCCCCTCGTCGTCGTAGCCCATGCTTCCCCGGAGGCCTCTGATGGTCCCGTCGTCGATGACCGTGATCGCGTCGGATGCGACCCGGTTGCCGATCTGTCCTGAATACACGGACAGTCCTTCACCCGCTAGATCCGCTTCCAATCCGTGTCCGATGGCCTCGTGAACCATAGTGCCTCCCGACTCGCTCGAGAGCACGACCGGCATGGTACCTGCCGGGGCCCGTCTGGCGTGCAGGGTCTGTACGGCCCGGGAAAGGGCGCGCTCCGCAATGAGCTCGGGAGGGACCTCGTCCAGGAGCTCGAACCCTCGGGCTCCGCCCACAGGCTCGTACCCGGTCTCCATGAGAGAGCCCTTTGCTACGACGCCCTGGACCACGAACACGATGGAGTCACGCCGGTCTTCCACGATGAAGCCTCTTGAGTTGGCCACGAGCACCTGCCGCACGCCATCGCCGTACATAACCCTCACCTGCACCACGGAGGGATCGAATCCCCAAGCCCTTTCCCCGGCCCGGTTCACCATCTCGATCTTTTTCTCCGAACCCACCCCCGTGGGATCGATCGAGGAAAGAACCATATCCCGTACAGGCCTTTTCTCCAGAGCGATGGTGGAATCGAAGGCGCCTTTTTTCACCGCTGCGGCGACCGTGTCGGCAAGCTCATCGAGGGTCGACAAGTCGTTGGTATGGGCATAGGCGCTCTTGTCGCCGATGACCACGCGCAGGCCGACGCCGTTCTCAGTAGTGCTGACGTATCGCTCGATCCTTCTGGCCTCTGATACGATCGAAGTGCCCTGCTTGCGCTCGATATAGATCTCGGAGAAGTCTCCGCCGTTTTTCAGGGCCTTGTTGAGCAGCTTCTCGAAATGAATGTCTTTTATCGCTGTTTCCATGATTTCACCTCTCGGGCCATATCCCGTTTTACATCCCGCTCCTTGATCACCTCTTTTTTCCGGTACTCCCTCCTGCCTTTTGCGAGGCCGAGCTCCACCTTGATGAGATTTCCCTTCAGGTAGACGCTCAAAGGCACCAGGGTCAGCCCCTTCTCTTTTATCTTGCCCGAAAGTCGGATGATCTCCCTCTTGTGCAGAAGAAGCTTCCGTTTGCGCTCGGGATCGACATTGAATATGGACGCCTGTACGTACGGGGCGATATGAAAATTGGTGATGTATGCCTGAGAGTCGATGATCTGCGCATAGCTGTCTTTGATGTTCCCGCCCCCGCTCCTGAGCGACTTGACTTCGGGCCCGCCCAGCGCGATCCCCGCTTCGATGGTTTCCAGGATGTCGTACGAGCTGCGGGCTTTTTTATTCAGGCAGAGGACGCGCTTTGCCTCACTCTTCATGAATGACCTCGATGATTCGCGGGGCCTCGATCCTTTTCCCCAGATGCCTGACCGCAACAAGGCTCGCAGCGAATGCCAGGACGGCCCACAGCGCCTGATACAGAACGGGCGCGTCAATGAACTGGGTGAGGCACAGGGAGGCGATGATGGCAAATAAGGGAACCAGAAAGGCATAGGTCGACGCCTTCAGCAGGGACGATCCCTCCATGGCGATGATCACGGTGTCGCCTATGCTGACAGGCTCGGGCGGCCTGGAAAGCCGCAAGTCCATACGCTTCTTGGTGAAGCTGTGGCAGACCCCTGTCGCCTGACAGCCTTGACAGGCCGCTTTCCTGTCCACGATGACGTGGACTTCGGTGTCGAGGATATCTTCAATGGTGCCGCAGACAGTATTTGTCATGGTCAAATCAGTGCATCTCGAAGATTTCGGGAGATTTTCCGACAATCTCCTCTTCCATGAAATCGTAAATCTCCTGTGCCGTCTTCATATGGAAGATGTGATCGACAATCCGGTTGCACTGGTCGAGATCGACCTTCCGGGCCATCTCTTTCACGTGGGAGATGGCGAATGCATTGGTGGACAGGATATCAATGCCCATGCCGAGCAGTATGGGTGTGTAGATCTCCCGTCCGGCCATCTCACCGCACATGGAAACCGGGATTCCGGTGTTGTGGGCCGCGTCGACGGTGAACTTGATGAGCCTCAGAACAGCCGGATGGAGAGGTTCGTAGAGATAGTTCACGTATTCGTTGCCCCTGTCGATCGCCAGGGCATACTGGATGAGGTCGTTGGTCCCGATGCTGAAGAAGTCCACCTCGGTGGCAAGGATATCCGCAATGGCCGCAGCGGAGGGCACTTCAACCATGATGCCCACCGGAATATTCTCGTCGAAGGGGATCCCTTCCCTGATCAGGTCCTCCTTTGTCTCTTCCAGGATTTCTTTTGCCTTCATGAGCTCTTCCATGCCGGAGATCATGGGGAACATGATAGAGGTGTTGCCGTAGTGGCTTGCCCTGAGGATACCCCTGAGCTGGGTCTTGAAAATGTCGACTTCCTTGAGGCAAAGCCGGATGGCCCTCAGGCCCATGACCGGGTTCATTTCGTTTCTGAGCTGGCCGAGTGACGAGTAGAACTTGTCGCCGCCCAGGTCGAGCGTTCTGATCACGGTATTGTAGGGCGACACCGCCTCAACGACGGCCTTGTATGCCTGATAGTGATCTTCCTCGCTCGGAACGTGGTTGCGGTTGAGATAGAGGAACTCGGTGCGGTAGAGCCCGATGCCTTCGGCCCCATGGTCGAGCACGGTTCTCACCTCGTCCTTGAATTCGAGGTTGCCTTTGACCTTGACATATTTCCCGTCTCTGGTGACAGCCGGCGACTTGGCCTTTTCCTTGAGCTTGAGCTCTAAAGAGAGGAACGAGCGGGCCCGGTGCTCGTATTCGAGGATCTGATTTTCCGAAGGGTTGACAATGACCACCCCGGATATGCCGTCGAGAATCACCCTGTCTCCCGGGCTGATGAGCGTGGACGCATTTTCCAGCCCGACCACGGCGGGCATCTCCAGGGAGTGGGCGATGATCGAGGTGTGGGATGTCATGCCGCCCACGTCGGTGGCGAAACCCAGAACCTTCTCCTTGTTCAGCATCGCCGTGTCGGCGGGGGAGAGGTCGTGGGCCACGATGACGCTGTCCTCCAGGAGATGGAATTTCTTCGTCTTCTTTCCGATGAGGTTTCTCAGGAGCCGCTCTCCCACAAAGGTCGTATCAGCGACCCGGCTCTTGATATACTCATCCCCGATGGATTCGAAATTCCTCTCGATTTCGTGCAAAGCGATCTTGAGCGCCCATTCGGCGTTGATGTGTTCCGTCGCGATGAGCTCTTTGACCCTCCCGGTGAGGGACGGGTCGGTGAGCATCATCAGATGGGTCTCCAGGATGAAGGAGTGCTCTTTGCCCACGTTGTGGTCTTCCAGCTCCCGGATCGCCTCTCTGATCTGTTTTTCCGATGCCCGGACCGCATCGTTAAAGCGCTTGATTTCGTCCGCCATGAGGGAAGCGGTGATGCGGATCTTGGGGTAACGCTCTATCCTTCTGGTGTCGAGAACCACGGCCTTGCCGATGGCTATGCCAGCCGATGCCGCCACACCGTGGAGTATGTGGACCTGGCGCTGTTTCATCAGGTCTCTCCGAATCCCTGTTTCACGAGTCTTGCGAGGGCTTCCACCGCCTGGACTTCGTCCTCACCGGCAGCCCTGATAATGATATGGCTGCCTTTTACGGCAGCAAGCGTGAGCAGTTCCATAATGCTCTTTCCGTTGACCTCCATATGATCTTTGATTACGCTGATAGTGGAAATGAACTCGGAAGCCTTCCGGGAAAAAGCAGCGGCGGCCCGAGCGTGCAATCCCAATTTGTTCTGGATGGTTACTCTCCGTTCCTTCATTGTATAATAGTCCATACCAAACTGAGAGTAAATACTCCATAGAATATCCAGAACACCCCGAGCCTGAGTCTGAATGCCGCTAAGGCGCCTATGAAGATCAGCAGACTCATCCCGAGATTCACGTCAGCGGCCTTCCACAGTGACAGGGCCGCGAGAGCCATGCCTGCCAGCAGGGGAATCGAGTATGACATGCGTTTCGTCCTCTTGATGGAGAGGAGACCGCCCAACTCCAGCGCTCCGCCCGGCCCGTTGCGGTATCCCCGGTTGAACCCCCATGCCATGATCCAGAAATGTACGCCGTTATAAAGCAGAAGCACCGGGACGATCCCCCAGGGGTGATCCGCCATGACAGTCAGGAGAAGGAGAAGGGCGACGATCGGCTTGAGTGACGCCCAGAAAAAGGTGTCACCCAGGGCGGCCAGGGACCCTGAAATCGTAGGCTTCAGCTTTTCGATAGTCTCGCCGTCGCCCTGTTCCTCGAGCTTCAGGAAAACACCGGCAATGGCGGGTGCCATGTAGGGGTGGGTGTTGAAGAAGTTCAGATACTTTGCAGCCGGTCCGTCGACATCAGCACTGTGCACTTTCTTCAGGCCCGGCAGCATGGCGTAGACAAAGCCGATGTTCTGCATGCCCTTGAAGTTCCACGCACCCTGGATGAAGAGGGAACGCCACAGAATTTTTGCTGATGTTCCTTTCGATAGCCCCACAGTGGGAAATCAGTAGCATAGAAAAATCCGAAAAGGCAATAGGCACCAGATATCAGGCACAAGAAGCATCTATCGCGATTTTTTCACCCCTGTCCTTCTGCAGAAGTCGAACAGCCTGCACCGTGAGCAGAACGGGCTTATGGGGACGCAGACAAACTGTCCGTAGGGCACGAGATAGTCGTTGATGACGGTCCAGTATTGTACCGGGAGCTTCTCCCGCAGCCGCATCTCGGTTTCATCCGGGGTTTTCGTTTTCACATATCCCCACCGGTTGGTGATCCTGTGAACATGGGTGTCGACACAGATGCCGAGTCCTCCGAATGCAAGGATGATCACGAGGTTTGCAGTTTTTCTCCCCACGCCCGGAAGCGACAGCAGTCTGTCCATATCGTCAGGAACCCGGCCGCCGTAGGTGTCGATGAGGATTCGGGACACATCCCGGATGTTCCTGGCCTTGGTCTTGTAGAAGCCAACCGGGAATATGGCTTTCTCGATCCGGTCGAGGGGAGTGCGGACCATCTGCTCGGGAGTGGGTGCCAGGGCGAAGAGCCTCCCCGACGCCTCTTCCGTGACCGCGTCCTTGGTCCTCAGGCTCAGCATGGTCGAGACGAGCACCTGAAAGGCGTCCGACGTCCTGGCCACCTTGCTGACGATGGGTTCGCGCAGCGGTTTCACATCAGCTTTCAGGATACTGAACACGGTGTCGATCGTCGAGTTGTCCATGATTTCTTCCTACACGATGAGCGCGAGGAACGGAAGAGAATCGATGCGCGTCTTTTTCAATCTTGCTTCGACAGATACGGATTCCGGCGGCCTGTTTGAGCTAGAAGCCGAACTTGAGCCCGATCACGTATCTCCGGTCATCCATCTGCCCTGCATACGTCCCTACTTCTTCGGCATAGGTGAGCAGGTCGAGTTGGACATACTTTGCGTCGATCTCGAGGCCGAGCGTGAGATATCCCTGATAAAAGCCCGCCCGCACGGTGAAGAGGTTTCCGAAATCGTACTCTGCCCCTATACGGAGTCTTTTGCCGGGATCGTCGTCGTCATCGATCATGCCCGCCACATCGACATAATCCAGGGCAAAGACCCAGGAGTCGACATAGACTGCGAATCCGATGTCGATGTGCTCCTCGAGGTCGCGAGCGTCTCCCATATCCGACCCGATGAGATTGTTTGCGCTCAGGCCGACCTGAAAATCGACGTTCTTCTGGCCAATGGTTACATCTCTGAACCGGTAGATGACCCCCACATCGAGCAGCGTTCCGGATCCGTCCTGGACATCGTCGTCCACCATATCGTCAAAATTGTCACTGGTGATGTCGGGGACGGTGTATTCCTCGTTGATACTCTTGCGGACGACATATTTCAGGCTTGCGCCGATTGAGAGGTCGTCATCGAGAAGGGAATGGGCATATCCTATCGCCGCACCCGCATCCCCCGTGCTGTCGATGATGAGGCTGGGATACTGGAAATTTCTGGCAATGAAGTTTGTCTTGGCGGAGCTGAAAATCCCGAAGGCGAAGTGAGGCCTGATGTAATAGGGGAAGACGGCTGCAGCGGCGTGGGAATAATCGCCGATATACTCCCTCAGGAATTCCGCCACCTCCTGCTCGTTATCGGTATCCACGTCGAGGGCGTCGGTGTAGGCGTCATAGGCTCCCTGTCCGAGCTCCGCCTCGACGGACAGGAGAATGAGCCTTCTCTGCTCGATAAAGGACAGGCCGGCAGGATTGTAGAAGAGAGCGTTCTGATCGTTCGACACCGCCACGAACGCCCCTCCCATGCCCAACGGCCGGATACCCTTGTAAATAGAGGAATATTCGACAGCATGCAGCGCGGATGAAAAAAGGATGAAAGCGAGCACGGGAAAGCAAAACAGAAGTTTCTTCATCGTATCCCCCAGTCCATTCTCTTCGGTCATCTACTCGGCTGAGAAACTGTTGACGAGATCATAGACACCGGAAGTGGTCATGATGGAGACAATGGTGTTCTCGTCGATTCCGGTAGTCGGCATCATAAGTGCAAATGCGAGGAAGTCCTCCAACGTGTCCCTCACGTCGTTCTGCTCCGGCGCGGCCCTGTCGAATGCCCGGATGGCGTTGAGGACATTGATCAGGTCTTCCTGATAAGGGTTCAGAGATTGCGGATCATACGGCCCGAAATCACTCTCATCTACGCTGCTCCATCTGTACAGTATTCCCGAGGAGTAATTGATGTAATACTGATAGGCCGTTTTGTTAATGGGCACCGGTATCATTCCAGGATCCCAGTTCTCGGGATCCTGGGTCAGGGTGTAGTTCATGGCATCGGCAACCCGGTTGCCGGTGAATAAGATGAAGTGGGCCGCGGATGCCACTCCGAGCTGGATCTCGTCATCGTCGGAATGGCGGTTCGCTCTGATCAGGATGTCCAGAATATACTGGGCCGACTCGAGGTTTTCGATAAGCTCGCCCGCACAGTATCCGTCGATGAACAGCGCGTCCTTGTACAGGTCGTAATTCCTGTCATATTCATCGACAAAGACAAGCACGGTTCTGCTCTCTGCGTCGCACTTGCTCGTATCGTCATCCTCGAGCTCTGGCGCGGGATAGAGGTCCAATATTTCCGCGACCATGTCGAAATTCTCTCGCTCTTCCAGCCCGGCAAAAAAGATGAGATTTACGAAATCGACCCCGGCCTTTCCCATGTACGCGGAGCTCAGAAGCCTCGATACCCGCGGGTCGGGGCTTGTGGTGGTGTAGATTTCCGTCAGCAGGTTGATGGCTGACGTATAATCCAGATCATCGAGGGCAATGGCCGCTTCTTCGATAACGGCTTTGCGGCCCGAATCATCGGATATGCCCTCAAACGCACTGTCATTGCTGCACCCGGACAGCAAAAGGAGCAGCGCCAGTATCGTGGTGAATGCTTTCATTCCAAGCCTCCTGCGGAAGAGAACGCCTTAATATTCACGGATTCCCCGGATAGCCATAAAAAGATTGTGCAAATTACACGCCATTATAACCGGTTCTTTTCTTATGTCAAAAGGATTTCCTGGGAGGGCGGTATGTCTTCCGGGAAAGGAGCATATCTTTGGCGCCGATGCCATTGCCCGATTTTCCTTCAAGGCAATGATTCCTGAGAGGATCTCCGGAGGGGATAACGTGTCGGTCGGTGCTCAAAAAAACCATACCGCCTCGTTCCGGCAGGCAGGTGAGGGCCGGCGGGTGCTTCAGGCCATGTGCCTCATTCGGTAACGGAAAATCTTTTCGGATAATGGGCAAAAATTTACACACGAACCGGCTCTTTCCACAGAGGAAATGTGTCGCGCCTGCCATAAAGACATTCCTGAAGCGCATGCCAAAGAAGCTTACCGCCGGTTATCGAGCGGTTGGAAAGTGTACACCCTGTCGGCATGGAAAACCGAAGATGCAGGAATATAAATTGCATTTGTGTAATTAAAAAGAAAACTTACGAAGTAATGATGAATCATTATTGGATAAGGGCATGGGCTGCATGAATTTATCAGGGCATTTCGGATTCTTCTGCGGTATAATGATGTGAGAAACACGTGAGATCCGGCCTGTGGACGATGCAGGAGATGCGGTGATGAAGATACGTTCTATCTGGACCTTGCCGGCAGTGGGCTGTATGATGCTTTTCATGGCGTCCTGTTCCGGGAGCAGCCATACCGATGAAGTGATCGCCGAAGAATCGATATACGACCCCGGCGCTCCCGTCTCGGCCGTGGGCTTTGGCGAGGCCTGCGGCATCCGGCTCTTTCTCCAGGATGAGAGCGGCGGCCTTTCTCCCCTGAACGATGGCGACTATGTGGAACCCGGAAGCAGGAGGTTCGCGGTGGAAACTGCGTGCGACCCCTTGTCGATCGACCGGGTGCTTGTTTCTGACGGAGCGGCCTACCAGGAGGAGGCCTTGCCCCAGGACGGCAGGTACACCTGCGAGTTCGCCGTGAGCGCAGACGATCTCTACCAGGTCGTGCTCATCCAGGCCGTGCATCCGAGCGGGAGGGCGAGCAAGGAAAAGATCGTTCTTCGGACAGCCCCGCCCCTGCCTGCAGGTTCGTATGCGAAAAACGCCGTGGGAATACTCGTCGCCCAAGAGCTGCTCGATCTGCAGAAGCAGGATCTCGCGGCGCTTCTCGATGAGAAGATACAGGAGCTTTTCTCCTCCATCCGCCAAAACGGCCCTTCGTTCATAACCGATCTCCGTTATGGCGACAGCGATCCCTCTACCGTGGATGTCGTGGTCCACTCCATCGATGCGGTCCGTTTCGATGCTGAGCCGTCGGCGGTCCTTCGTGTTAGATTCACCATCCGGGACGTGACCCTCGCCGCCCTGCCCATGTTCGGCCAGGACTTCCTCTCGACCTCGGCAAACGATCTCCTGGTGGATGCGTATCTCGCCGTCGATGACTCGGGGGAGGGGGGAGAGGTCCGCCTGGTGCTCGATCTCCTGGATTCAGTGAGTGCCGCTTTTTCCCAGCCGTTTTTCCTCAGGAGCTCGATCGAGCACATGATCGCATCCGAGCTCAGGAAGATCGAGCTGCCCCCGCTCTCATTCGACTCGGCGGGCGGCGGATATGATCCTGCGGAATTCCTGCCCGGGCAGGTTGAGGTATTCGGCTCTGTCGTGAATGTCCATGAACTCATCGAAGGGTTCGAGCTCGATCCCGGCAGGCGTTTCTTTGCAGACGTCTACAGCATTCCCGGGGCGACCACGCATGAGATGCTCGCGCTGGGTCTCGGGCTCTGCTCACAGACGTCCGAGGACGTCTCCTGGAGTTTCCCGGATGAGGTTCCGCCCTCTGAAAGTTTGGATATGGAAAAAGTGGTCTGCGGGCTTTTCGAGGATGCCGTCAACGAGGTGTTCGAAGGTATCAGACAGGAATACGTTGGCGTGGTGACGAGCCTTGCCTACGGGGACGGTGACCCGGCAACCGACGATGTTATCATCGACTCCTTCATCCTCGGCAATACGGACGATCCGGGTGTGAGGACCGCTTCCGTCCGGTTCACCGTGAAGCAGGTCGATCTGGAGGCGGCAACCCTGTTCGGGGTTCCGATCATCTCCACCCGGGACAACGACCTTGCCGTCGATGCCGTGTTTTTTATAGAGCAGAGGGATGATGATACGGGAAGATGGATGGTCCTCTCTCCCGATTCACGGACGGACCCGGTCGTATCGTTTGGAACGTGGTTTCTCGGAAGAGAGCTCGTGGAGGAACTGGTCAGGCAGGATCTGAAGGAGATGGCATCCCGCCCGTACGGCATCGACGAGCTGCTTGCAGGGTTCGGGCTCGGGCTCGATCCGGGCTCGGTGTTCACCTCGGAGCCGTACGCCCTGTTCCCCGACGTTTCTCCCTTCTTCCAGGACCCCGGATGTATTTTGGCACTGCCGGACACCTTCTCTGTGAGCCTCGCCGTATCCCAGAACGCGATCAACAGGCTTCTTGAGGATATCGCAGGGGCTCAAGCCGAGCGGGACGTCTACGAGCTGATCAAGAAGCTTCTGGGAGAGGACTTCCCGGGCTTCCGGAGAGAGCCTTCCGCGGGAGAGCAGACGGTCATGCGGCTGAGCGTGCCGCCCGCTGTCGATGTCAGAGACTCCCGGATTCGGCTTTCCATTCCGGATATCGTCTTCCAGTACCGGACATCGGGAGGGCCGCAGTGGGAGGCGTCCGTGGATGTATGCCTGACCGTCACACCCGCAGCGTATTGGAACCGGCTCGACATCGACCTTTCCTGCGTTTCCGGGAAGAACCGGTTCCACGTGATGAGAGACAACCCCAGCAATCTCGGCATCTTCGACCATTCCTCCCTGGTCGAGGATATTCTGGGCGGTCTGCCCAGACTGCTCGGAGGCTCTCCGGGCTCCGCTTTCCTGTCGCTCGGGCTCGACAGCTGGGAGCCCTCGCTTGTCTTCGAGGACAGGGACGAGCCGGTGCTCATATCGGCAGGAGGCGGCTACCTATTTGTCGATATGGCGGTGGGCGGCATCGATATCCTGCAATGAAAATACGCTCCCTGCGATGAAAAGACGAGGATAACCGGGAAATCTCCTGTTTCCGTGGGGTAGGGTTCTATAAGGGCGTCCAGTCGGGTTTTTTCGGAATGATAAAGGGATAAACAGAGGTTGCGAATAATACAGGATTTATAAGAGTAATGATGATTCATTATTATTGATTGGGCTGTGATCTCGGGAACATAAGCCTGATACGCCGTGGCGGGAGAGGTTTCATCGCTGCCGGTGGCGGCTGCATGGGCACGGTAGGTACCGGGATGAATCCGGCTTGAACAAAGAGGGGGTATATGAAAAAAATCGTTCGCTTCAGTGTAAATCGCCCTTGGCGGGTGATCGGTGCCGTGCTCTGCATCACAGTGTTTTTCCTTTTCCAGATTCCCCGGGTGAAGATCGATCCCCGGGTGGAGATCGTCCTGAAACAGAACAACCCGGTGGAAGAGGTGTATAACCGCAACAGACAGGAGTTCGAATCGTATGCGGACGTGCTCATCGGGATGCTCCATGACGACGTCTATAACCCCGGCTCGCTGGAAAAGATCCGCAGGATCACCGAAGAGGTGGAAAACATCCCGGGGGTGAAGAAGGTCACCAGCATCCTCAACGTGAAGAACATTGCGGGCGGCGAGGAAGGACTCAACGTCTCCCCTATGGTCGAAGAAGGAGAGCTGCCCAGATCAGGAGAAGAACTGAAGGAGCTGCGGGAAAAGGCGCGGTCCTGGAGCGTGTACGAGGGTGTTTACATCACTGAGGACGGCAGCGGCACGTCCCTATCCGTGGTGCTCGATAACACGGTGGAGACCGATGACATCGTACCCATCTATTACACCCTGCTCGACATCGTGAAGAAATACGAAGGACCGGAAGAGTTCTTCATCTCCGGGCCCACGGTGGTGGAGGCGCTTCAGGGACACTACATGATCAAGGACCTGAAGCTCCTGGTGCCCCTGGTCAATATCGTCCTGCTGGGGTTCCTATTTCTGTTCTTCCGGAACTTCAGGGGCACGGTGCTTCCCCTTGTCTCTGTAGGCATAGCATCCATCTGGACCATCGGCCTGATGCCCATGTTCGACATCCCGTTGACCATGGTCACGAGCGTGCTTCCCGTGGCCCTGATCGCCGTGGGCTCTGCCTACGGCATCCATGTTCTGGAAAACGTATTTTCAGACGCGGAAGAGGGGAAGGCGGGCCTGTCCGGCATCATCACCGCGGCCACCCGTGTGAGCCTGCCCGTGATCATGGCGGGGCTCACCACCATTGCATCGTTCATATCCCTGTGCACTTCCGCCATCGTCCCCTTAAAGCAGTTCGGCGCCCTGTCGAGCTTCGGGCTCCTCGCCGCGCTCATGATATCGCTGACGTTTCTGCCTGCAGTGCTCGCAGTGGCAGACTCCCGGGGATGGAAATACCGGCCCCACCACCATTCGAGCAGGGACTGCATCGGGCCGGTGCTGGTATTCTTTTCCCGTATCAGCCTGAGAAGGAGCGGGCTCGTTCTGGGAATCAGTGCCGTCCTGCTCGTCCTTTCGGTGGGTGGCGGCCTTCAGGTCAAGAGCGACCTGAACCTCATCGAGGACTTCCGGAAGGGGAGCCCCATCCGCATCGCGGATGAGGTGCTGAATGAAAAATTCGGAGGAACGTCTCTGTTCAATGTGGTGCTGGACGGCATGGAGCCCGACGATATCAAGGACCCCGCCGTCCTGCGCGAGATGGACGCCCTTCAGAACAGGCTCATGGGCATGAACAATATCGGAAAGGCAGTGTCGGTGGTGGACTTCATCAAGCGGATGAATCAGGCCATGCACGACGGAGATCCGGCGTTCTATACCATCCCCGAATCAAAGGACCTCGTGGCCCAGTACCTGCTCCTTTTTTCATTCTCGGGCGGGAGCGGCGAGCTCGACAGCTTCGTGAACTTCGACTGCAAAAGCGGTCAGATCCTGCTGCAGATGAAATCCCAGAGCGGGTATCTGGCACAGGATGTGGTGAACCTGGTCAACGGCTATCGGAAGCAGGACCTCAAGACCTCCCGCGTCGCGGATATATTCACCACCGGCCTGGCCATGCTTGCAAAGGAGTTCAACCGCCTGGTGGTGGAAAGCCAGGCCAGCAGCTTCGCTGTTTCCTTTATCCTGGTAATTTTCATCGTCTCCGCGATGTTCAGGTCCTTCAAGCTGGGGTGCTACAGCGTGGTGCCGCTCGTGGTTCCCATTTTCCTGAACTTCGGGATCATGGGTCTGACGGGCATCAAGCTCAATGCCGCGACAGCAGTGATCGCCAGCCTTGCTATCGGCATCGGCATTGACTACTCCATCCATTTTCTCAGCCGGTACCGTCACGAGATCACGATGCAGGGCAGCGTGGAAAAGGCCATCGAGAGATCGCTGCACACCTCCGGCAGAGCAATTCTGTACAACGCCCTTGCTGTTGCGGCGGGCTTTCTGGTTCTCGTGCCGTCGAACTTCGTCATCATCAGTCAGCTGGGCATACTCGTGGCCCTGGTCATGATCACCACATCACTTGCATCTCTCACCCTGCTGCCCGCCATACTCAAAGTATTTCCCCCCCGGCTGGCTCACAGAACGGCCGAGACGACAATGTCGGTGTTTCCCGCCCGGGTTTTTCCTCAAGGTGTTCATCCCGGAGAGGAAAATGTGGTAGGATATCAGGACAACACAACGGACATACCAACGAACAGGAGGATCGAACATGACATGTAGAAGCCTGGCAGGATTGTTTCTTGGGCTGATGGCGGCCGTCGCCGTGGTTCTGACGGCTCAGGCTCCGGCTGTGGGCGCGGAGATGAGCGCGTATGACATCGTAAAGAAGGCCGAAGACCTTCTCGACCAGGCCAAGGACAGCAAGACCGACATGATCATGACCCTCGTGAACGACAAGGGCCAGAAGCGCGAGAGGAAGCTCAGCGCATTTGTAAAGAAATACGGGGAGAACAGCTCGAAATCCATCCTGTTCTTCAACTCTCCGGCAGACGTCAAGGGCACGAGCTTTCTGGTGTGGACCGAAAACAAGGAAGACAAGCAGTGGCTCTACCTCCCGGCTCTGCAGCGGGTGCGGCAGATCAGCGCGAGCGGCAGGGGAGAGAGCTTCATGGGCACCGAGCTCACCTTCTTCGACATGGGCAGCCACGACATCGACGAATACACCTTCAAAACGATCAAGGAAGAGGATGTCGACGGCGAGATGTGCTACATGATCGAGGCCCTGCCCAGGAAGGTGGAGTTCTACAGCAAAATCGATCTCTGGATCCGCAAAGACAACTTCATCCCCGCAAAGGCGGATTTCTACGACCCCAAGGGCCGGTACGAGAAACAGGGCAGGTTCTCTCAGGTCAAGAACATCCAGAACATCAACACCCCCACCCGCATCGAGATGCACAATGTCCAGAACGGCAGGACGACCATCATCGAGCTGAGCGATGTGGTGTATGACTCCGGGCTGAAAGATGATATATTCACCGAGAGATACATGAAAAGGGGAAAATGAGATCGGAATGCCGGATCGCGAACACAGCAGAACCGTTCATTTCTGCAAGACTCGATTGCTTGGGCTCCCTCTCCCCTTGCAGGAGATGGATAGGGTGAGGTGGAAATAAAGTCACAGCTTCCACGCCTTCTCTCTGCCCCTCTGGGTACCCGCTTCAGCGGTTCGTGCGGAGGGGGCCCTGAGGGATTGCATGGTGGAGAATGCAACAGCCCCGAGTTTTGCGGAAGAAGGTAAGAGAACACACAAGAGCCGCGCACAAATGTCGAATACTCACGTCAGGCGCACCAGAGACCTCAGGAAGCGCTCCACCGACACAGAGCAGCCTCTCCGGCGGCACCTGCTGGCAAGACAGATGTCAGGCCAGAAATTCAGTCGCCGGCAGACAGCCGGCGACTATATTGTCGATTTTCTCTGCTGTGAGAAAAGGGTGATCATCGAGCTCGATGGAGGCCCGTACGGCATTCACCAGGAAAAGGACATTATGCGCGATTCATGGCTCAAAAAGCAGGGCTTTCGAGCTCTCCGGTTCAGGAACAACGAGGTTTTTTCCAATACTGACGGGGCGCTGCAGACTGTCCTGGATGCATACTCAGGGGGGGACGGGGCTTGATCTTCAATTTCAACTCCGCTCACCCTGTCCCGTCTCTGCTCAAGAGGGAAGGGGCGTGCACCCATTGCGCCCAGCAGGGCTTCGTAGCGGGAGAGGGTCGGCGCTCCATTCCCCGGCATGCCGCTCAACTGCTGATGCTGCTGGCTGCAGCGTTCATCCCGGCCTTCTTTTCCCCGCTCTACGCTTATGAGTACGATGGCGAGAACCTGGACATCTCCCTGAGCGGCTATCTCGAGGCCGGCGCCGTCTACGTACTGGACGACGAGTCGCCGGACGAGGATCCCACCACCGAGCTTGGCCTCGAGCTCAAGGCGGACTTTTCGACCGTGTCCACGCTCAAGATTTTTCTCCAGGCGGTGAACGACGGGACAGTCATCGACCCCCAAAACGGTCTGCTGTTCAATGAATTCGACAAGGTCTATCAGGACAAGAACCCGTACGTCGATATCGACGAGGCCTATGTGGACCTGTACTCGTCCTTCGTTGATCTGCGCATCGGCATCCAGAAGTTCGCCTGGGGCAGACTCGACGAGATCAACCCCACCGACAACCTCAACCCCGAGGACTTCAGGCATGGCATCACGGCCGACGAGATCGACCGGAAGATCGGCGTGCCCGCTCTCCGGGCCAACACGTATTCGGATATCGTCAATGTGGAGCTGGCCTGGATACCCTGGTTTGTCCCCTATCGTCTGCCCACACCCGAGGAACGGTGGTTTCCGGGCGTGCTTCAGCCTCCTTCGTCTATCGACACCGGCACGTCGGCCGGCGCCATCCCGGTGGCCGCCCGATACAAGGATGTCGACGTCCCCGAGTTCAGCCTCGACGACTCCCAGGCAGGGATCCGACTGTCGAAATATGTCGGAGGCTGGGATCTCTCCGTAAGCTATTTCAGGGGCTACGATACCGTACCGCTCACCGATGTGGTCTCCGACCTTACCGTGGACCTTATCGACCCGCTGTCCCTCTCGTACGACCTTGCCCTAGACCTCACCTATCAACCGGCTCTCCATCGGATCCAAGTCTTCGGCTTCGACTTCGCCACCACGGTGAGCTCGTTCACCATCCGCGGCGAGTTCGCTTATTTCAAGGGCAGGCATTACAACCGCAAGCTCGAGTCCGTTCTCAGGCAGGAGATCACCCCGGCCCGCCAGCAGGCGATCATCGACGAGTTCATGCAGAACTATCTCGACTCCGGGGGGGCGGCGTCGCGGCAGACCTTCCGCATCGACCCGGAGGTGAACATCCAGATGGATTCCATGAAGTACGGGCTCGGCATCGACTATATCTACGGCGACACGAGCGTAAGCCTGCAGGTGATCCAGGAGCTCATACCGGACTACGACAGGGACAGGCCGGTCTACTTCAACAAGGAGGGCCTGGACACCTTCCTCACCCTTCAGCTCAAGCAGTTCTTCCTCCAGAACACCATGGAGCTCGACCTGCGCGCCGCGTACGGCATCGAGTTTCAGGAGTATCTCGTGAAGCCCTCGCTGAAGTACAATTTCACCAACACGCTGCAGGGATCTATCGGGGTCGTGGTCCTGGGCGGCAAATACGACGACTCGCTCCTGGGTCAGTTCGACGACAACGACCAGATCTATGCGTTGCTGAAGTGCTTTTTCTGAAGCCCCCTCAACATTTCATTCAGAGGACCCTGCTGCTTTTCCGCGGGGGTTTCTCTTCCTCCTCTCCCCCCCAGGCAGCCGCTCGATCGTGCCAGAGAGATGAGACAGCAAGAAGGAGAGACAAAAGAGGTTTTTGATATCCCGCTGCTTGGCCTGAGGGGTGCATCATATGCGCAGGTGGTCAGCTCGTAAGGGCCTTCTCTCCCCGACCCTCTCCCGCAAGGGGAGAGGGAAGAGATTGCGCGTCAGCTCAAAGAGAGGAGATACGATCTCAGGTTCGCCTTTTCTTTCTTCAGCCCCAGCTTGTCTCTGATGTTGTTCCGGTGGAACTCTACGGCACGCTTGGAAATGTTGAGCAACTCCGAGATTTCCTTGGTCGACTTGCCCTCGCGCACCAGGTTCGCCACCTGGATCTCGGTGGGGGTGAGATTCAGATATTGGGCGGAGAGCTTCTGGAGGAAGGGAGAGATGATGTCGCCCAGGCTCGATTCCAGGAGCTGCACGTAGGCGGCCTGCCTGTCGTCGAGCGAGCATGCCTTGAGCTTTTCCAGATAGGGCAGGGCCAGCTCCTTGATGTTGGACAGGACCTTTTCCTCGAGCTCCTTCTTGTCCTGCTCGCCGCGCTTGAGCAGCACCTTGAGCGCGGTGTTGGCCTCCTCGAGATTCAGCGACTTGAGCTGAAGCTCCTCTTCCTTGCGCATGAGCGTCTGCTCGGCCAGCTTGCGCTCCTCGATCTCCCGCTTCAGCCTGATGTTCGCCCGGACGAGCTCCTCGGTCCGCTCCTCGACCCGTTGCTCGAGGCTCTCGTAGGCCTTCTGCAGCTTCTGCTCGGTGAGCTTGCGCTCGGTGATGTCCACGAACGAGCACAGCAGGCAGATGGGATGGCCGTTCTCGTCCTTCACCATGCTCGCGGAGAGCTGCACCGCGATGGGCGTCCTGTTTTTCTTGACCGCGATGATCTCCCCGAACCAGGTGCCCTTTGCGAGCACGGTCTGGAGAATAGCGTCCGCGTCTTCCCGGGACTGGGCGAAGGTGAGCGCCGACTTTCCCAGTACCTCGGACGGATCCTTGCCGCCCCACATGCGGAGAAAGGCATCGTTGACATAGGTGATGTTGCCCTGAAGATCGCCGATGGCGATGCCGTTGATGGATGACGAGATGGCGAAGTCCTTGACCCTGAGCTCCTCTTCCATCTTCTTGCGCTCGGTGATGTCCACGAACGAGTCCATCACGCAGATGGGCTCGCCCCTGTCGTTGTACACCATGCTTGCCGAAAGATGGACCGTGATCGGCGAGCCGTCGCTCCGGAAGCCGGACACCTCCCCTGACCAGCTTCCCTTCTCCACCACGGCCTGGAATATCTTCAGGGCTTCTTCTTCCGACTGCGCCAGATCGAGAACCGACCTGCCCAGCACCTCGGAGGGGTCTTCAGCACCCCACATAGCCAGCGCCGCGTCGTTGACGTAAGTGATCTTCCCTTCCAGATCGCAGAAGCCGATGCCGTCGATGGACGAGGCGATGGCGTTTTCCCTGACCCTGAGCTCCTCCTCCATCTTCTTGCGCTCGGTGATGTCAACGAACGAGTCCATCATGCAGATGGGCTCGCCTTTGTCGTTTTTCACCAGGCTTGCCGAGAGCAGGACCGTAATCGGCGAGCCGTCCTTGCGGAAGCCGGACACCTCGCCGGTCCAGCTTCCCTTTTCCACGATGGCCTGGAAGATCTCCAGGGCCTCCTGCTCGGATTGCGCGAGGTCCAGCGCAGACCTTCCCAGCACATCGGAGAGATCGCTGTCTCCCCACATCTTCAGGGCCGCATCGTTCACATAGGTGATTCTGCCTTCCAGATCGGAAATTCCGATGCCGTTGATGGACGAGGCGATGGCGTATTCTTTTATCTGTAGATCCTCCTCCATCTTCTTGCGCTCAGTGATGTCAACGAACGAGTCCATCATGCAGATGGGCTCGCCTTTGTCGTTTTTCACCAGGCTTGCCGAGAGCAGGACCGTAATCGGCGAGCCGTCCTTGCGGAAGCCGGACACCTCGCCGGTCCACCCGCCTTTCTCCAGAACGGCCTGATAGATTTCTATGGCCTCTTCCTCCGACTGGGCGAGACTGAGCGCCGAGGTGCCGATGACCTCGGACGCATCCGGGGCCCCCCACATCTTCAGGGCCGCGTCGTTGACGTAGATAATGTTGCCCTCCAAGTCCGATATGCCGATGCCGTTGATGGACGACGCTAGGGCATTGTTCCTGATGCGCAGCTCCTCCTCCATCTTCTTGCGGTCAGTGATGTCCACGAACGAGCACATGATGCAGATGGGCTCGCCTTTGTCGTTTTTCACCAGGCTTGCCGAGATGAGCACGGTGAAAGGATCACCGACTTTCCTCTTTGCATTGACCTCTCCCTCCCACCTGCCGCTGGTGCGGATGGTGCCGATAATATCGAGGATCTCCTCCTGCGACTGGGCGAAAATCATCGCAGGTTTTCCCAGGACCTCATCGGGCTTTCCGGCACCCCACATCTTCAGGGCCGAATCGTTTGCATAGGTGATGACGCCGTCGAGGTCGGCGATGACGATGCCGTTGATGGACGAGGCCAGGGCGCTTTCCTTGACCCGCATCTCTTCTTCCATTTTCTTGCGGTCGGTGATGTCCACGAATGAGCACATCATGCACACGGGCTCGTTCGATTCATTGCGGACCAGGCTGGCCGAGAGCAGGACGGTGACCGGCGAGCCGTCTTTCCGCCTGCCGTTCACCTCTCCCGCCCAGTCGCCTCTGGCCAGCACGGTCTCCATGATATCAAGGGCTTCTCTCTCGGACTCGGCGAACACGGTCACGGGCTTGCCGATGATCTCGGCAGGGTCTGTCCCGCCCCACATCTTGACGGCGGCCCGGTTTACATAGGTGATCACCCCTTCCAGATTTCCGATGGCGATTCCGTTGATGGAAGAGGCGATGGCGAACTCCTTGATCCGCAGATCATCCTGAATCCGCTTGAGCTCATCGATCCGGTCCTTCAGGGGTTGCACGCTCTCGCTCATACGCTGTGACGGCATGGCATATCCTCCCGACAACATCACCACAGATGTGATTGAAATAACATCATTATCATATTTATCGTTCAATGATCAAATAGAGATACGCAATGATCGAATAGAAATACGGAAACGCCTCGCGCAGGGGACCGAAGGGAAAGGATCAGAAAGGAACCACAATGCCGATGGAGAAGGACGATATGATCTCCTGCTCGAACACCCCCACCTTTATGGGATCTTCATTGGTAAACTGGGACAAATCGTCACCCTGGTACCAGTCAGGGGGTTCTCTGGTGTAGGAGACTTCGAGCACGGGCTCGAAATTGTCCAGGTCGTACATTGCGGTGCTCGCCTCCGCCACGAACCTTATTCCGTTCTTGAACGGCACCTCGATCCCTGCAAAGACCTGCAGGAGCTGCCCGAAGACGGTCTCCGAGTCGTCGAGGCTGATGCGGTATTCAGCGCCCTGAAAAGACTGCTCCTTGATCGCCTTGCTCTCCACCTCGCGTCTCGCCATGCAGAAGCCCAAGCCTCCGCCCACATACGGGTTTATCTTTTTCTTGTCTCCTCCGTGGTGCTCGTAGACGAGGTTGAAGGAAAGGGGGACGATGTAGAGCGTGGTGTCGAGATCGACCCTGCGGAGCAGCTCCGCGCTGGTGATAACGGCCTCTCCTTCGCCGTGATTGCTGCTTCCCAGATTCTCGTCCGGGATATACTCCGGAGATATGCTGTCGCCGTTGAAGCCCGGCCAATGCTCCTCCGCCTCCATGACAATCGTTTCCCTGTTGCTTCCCGTATCCCACTCGCCGGTGAGCATGATCACCTCCAGAGAGGTGAGAAAGGACAGTTTCTCCTTGAGCTTCTTTTTCGCGCCCACAGAGAACGACACCCCATAATCCAGGAAATCCCGGAAGTCGCTGTCATAGACAGCGAATGCCCCGCCCGATTTGATGGAATAGGAAAGCAGCGATTCCTGGACAGGGTGCGTTTTCCTGGGCGCCTGGATGAGGATCTGCTCATCCTGCGTGAGTGCGGCTGTCACGGTGGACGGATGCTGTACCGTCGCGGCCGGTGCCCCGGCAATGTGCGGGGGGGCTTCAAGACACTGCACGGAAAACGGAAACGCCAGGACAAATAAAAATGATAAGACAATGCAGCCTGAACGGACCATTCCCGATACCCCTCGCTCTGTTTTCGTATGCGCCGCTTCTGCGGGCTTCACTCTCATCTCCCGGTTTCCGTCGCCGGGACAATACACCAGTTGCTTTGGGCAGCCATGCAAGATTTGTTCCCCGGGCCCTGTCTGTTAAGAAGTGAATAACATACGGTATTTCGCCAAGAATTTCTGTGGGCCTTCCGGGAGAAAGAAAAAGATTTCTCCAAAAGGGGAAAACCCTTGCATAGGTGCGAGCAGGGCTCTCCTCTGATCATATATCTTGCAATGGCCGGGCAAAGGTGATTAGATAGAATGACCATAGATCCCGCACCCCCGATCGGCTGGTTTTTCTGTCATGCAATGGAGTGTCATGCCGGTTTCGTCTGCGATCATCTCACCGGCAGGGTCGGACAGCGGGAAGCTGTTGGAGGAGGAAGATCATATGAAGGGGCTCCGGAGACTTTTACTCATCGCGGCGTCTTTCATTCTGGCGTGTGCGTGCATCTCGTGCGAAAGCGGATCGAGCGGCGGCAGCTACGACCCCGCAGGGCCCTGGCAGCCGATCGGCGAGGTGGTGGGCTCCTGGGC
>Ga0302248_1000755_pt1 | contig 28174 bp, 27 predicted proteins | sample AAG_UR_Leu_MG_FD_193528 | JGI IMG/M metagenome (GOLD analysis project Ga0302248, IMG submission 193528) | Enriched activated sludge microbial communities from anaerobic digester in WTTP, New Holstein, Wisconsin, United States - AAG_UR_Leu | ecosystem: Engineered > Bioreactor > Anaerobic >...
CTGTCCCTGACGATCCTGGGCCTGGCCGTCTTTGCCGCCGCCGTCCTGCGGTTCCACAAACGACTGGATTGATGGCCTCCTAAGACGAAAACACTGTGTGGCAGTATATCTCCCTTCAAATATCCCATTACAAGCAAAACAACCGAGTCTGCTTTTCAATCGGAAGATGCATTTTTCACAGTTTTGGGTTATATTTATCAGCAATTGCGGAAGACAACTATTTCGATGTCGTTCCGAACGAGCTGATTCAAACGATTCTATAATGATATCAAGCTTAAAGTTTAAAAATCAGGATCGATAAAATTACATCGGAGGAGAGATGAAAGGCACTATCTACCGCCAGTGTGTTGGGTTGGGCAATGAATCCGTCTCGACCCTGAAAAGGCTTCTCCATGAAATACCGCATCCCTTCCGGAAAGGAGATAATATCGGAATCAAACTCCATTGGGGTGAAAAGGGGAATCACACCTTTCTGCCGCCGGTGTTTGCGAGGGAGATCGCAGTCTGGCTCCGGGAACTGGGAGCGACGCCTTTTGTTTTTGATACCACGGTCCTCTATTCAGGCAGCCGTCGCAACGGAAGTGACAGCTTGAAAACCGCGGAGGCACACGGTTACAGCGAAGCATATCTCGACTGTCCGGTGGTCGTCGCCGATGGTCTCGACGGACGGGCCGTCATCGATATTCCCGCGGGCTATAGGCATTTCGAGACGGTACAGGTGGCAGACATATTCAAAAGGGCGTCCGGCTTTGTCATTCTTTCCCACTTCAAGGGGCACATGGTTTCGGGATTCGGCGGCGCCATAAAAAATATCTCCATGGGCTGGGCGTCGCGGGCGCAAAAACAACGCATGCACTCCGATGCGCGTCCGCTGCTGGAAAAGAACAGTTGCTCCCAATGCGGTCTTTGCGTGGACATCTGTCCCTCGGGAGCAGCGCAAATTGCCGCGGACGGGTATCCTGATTACAGCCAGGAATTGTGTATCGGATGCGCGCAGTGTATCGGGCTCTGTCCGGAACTGGCCCTGGAAATATGCTGGAACACCGACATCAATGTGTTTCAGGAAAAACTTGTAGAAACGGCGGCAGCGGTCTGGAAACAAATCCAGGGCCGGGCAGTGCTTGTCAATGCAATGCTCAACATTGCCTCGGAATGCGACTGCCTGCCGGGACAACATCCCATTATCGCTCCCGATGCCGGATTTGTGGGCGGGTTCAATCCCGTGTCCGTCGATATGGAATCCATAAACAGGATCGGGAAGGAACCGTTCATAAAAGCCCACCCTCATGTGGATTGGAAACACCAGTTCTCATACGGCAGAGAAATTGGTTTTGCGTGAACAGCAGGTAATTATTTGATCTTCAAAAATCTTCTATTTGAAAAATCACATCGTGTCATGAGAGCTCATGGCGGTTCTTCGTGTTCGGCCCTTCGGCGGGGCAAGTCTTTCCCGGTTTTCCTCTTTTTGCCGGGCTTGTTTCTCCTGCCTACTGTAGGTCATTTGCTTGCCGTGTCAAAGTTAAACTTGTCAGGTTTGTAGGTAAGGATCAAGACGCCGAGCTTGGCGTTCAGGCCCATGATCGGCGCCGCCACCTGCAGGTTGCCGTTCTTGTCTTCCGTAATGCCGATGTCGTTCGGCTCCAAAACTTGGGGTGGGAAAACGTCCTTCGCCTGGGCTCCTTCTATCTTCTTGTCCGTAGCCACGGCGATGGTTCCATCCGCCTTGACGAGAACGATCTGCCGCATGTTGCGCTCTTTGACGAAACTCGTGGCGTATTCGTTGATCTGGCCATAGTTTTCCTGAATCATTTCCTTACGCACAGCCCACACTAACGGCACCGTAGTCAGGCGCAGGAACCCGCGGGTATTTTCCACCAGGAACTGCTGCGATTTTTCCGTAATGTTCTTGCGCTCTTCGGCCATCTTCTTCTCCACACTCTGCACGGCAATGACCTTCCAGAAAAACATGACAACCACCATTACCCCGAGAAACCCCATGATATAAAGGCTCAGTTTGTTTTTTTCCATCTCCGCCTCCTTTCTTGTGCCAAAACGTCGTTTGCTTAATAAGGGCGACCTCATGATCTTTCAACTATAATGAATATAAGAGAAACATCATGCCGTGTCAATGAAATAGCCTGGAGGCGTCAAATTTTTCTGGACGAGGAAGGCATTATCGGGCAAGATATGTTCATTGCCGACAAAAAACTGGAGGTGGCGACATGAAACCGATTGGACCATTAATGTGGGAGCACCGCCTGATCGAAAAGATGCTCCAGGTAGTGGTGAGTGAGGCGGGCCGGATGGAGGCCGCCGGGGAGGCGAACCCGGTCTTTATCGACACCGCCGTCGATTTTATCCGTATTTATGCGGACCGTACCCATCATGGCAAGGAGGAGGACATCCTCTTTCGGGAGTTGAAGAAAAAGAAACTGACCCCCGAGCACGCCCGGATCATGGACGAGCTCATCCAGGAGCATGTCTATTCCCGCCGGACGGTGGGAAAGCTTGTGGCGGCAAAGGAGCGCTACGTGGCCGGCGACCGGGCCGCCGTTATGGATATCGTCGCCCTGCTCAAGGAATTGGCGTCATTCTATCCCCGCCATATCACCAAGGAGGACAAGCCCTTTTTTCATGAATGCCAGCGCTACTTCAGCGACGGCGAGCTTGATGAAATGCTTGGAGAATTCTGGGATTTCGACCGGAAGATGATCCATGAGAAATATGAGAAGCTCGTGGAATCCCTAACCGGCGAGAAGGCCTTCAAGAGGGGTCGGGCGATCTGAAGCCCCACGCAAGCCGGACCGGATCTGAACCCATTAAAAGGAAGAGACATGGGGCGATCCGAAAACATCTTCCAGGGTAAGAAACCGGGAGATAGAACAAGTGCCCTACAAAAAGATAACGTCGGAAATCAAAGGCGGCCACTGGTTTTTCGACCTGCTCACCAAGCTTGCTCCCAATCCGGATGAGGTGGTCGTCACCGGAACTCCGGAGGAAATGATCGCGGAAGGAGCTAAAAAGGCCTTCTGGGTAAGTACGTCTCTGGGGGCGGTGCCCGGGCCTCTGGGGTTGGCGACGATCCTGCCGGAGATCAGCGCCGTGACGAAGATCCAGATCGGTCTCGTCCATAAGATCGCCAAATACCACCACAAGCTGGAAACCCTCAACCACTCCATCGTCCTTTTGGTCTTCGCCAACGCATTGGGGCTTGCGGTGGGGAACCAGCTTATCCGTCGGGTTGGGGTCCGCTTGGTAGTCAAGGCCCTGAGCGCCCCGATCATCGAAAGGATCGCCCGGGCCATCGGCTTCCAGATCGCCGCCAAAGTCACCCAGCGGGTAGCCGGACGCTGGCTGGTCTTCATCGCCGCCCCGCTCTTCGGCGTCTTCTCTCGCCAGATGACCCGGAAGATCGGCCGTGAAGCCCAGGCGCTCTTCGCTGGGGTCCTGGAAATAGAAGAAGTTTCCACCTGTTCCAGAGACCACGGCTCCCTGGGCGGGGAAAAACACCGCCCCGAATGCGGCACGGCCCGGGAAGAAAGAACCGGCAAGGTTTACGATCTTTAATAATGCGGAGGCCGTAAAGACATGCAAGCAGAGCATATCGTCTGGGACCCCAAATTCAGTATTCATATAGACGAAATCGACGCCCAGCACCGGGAATTGTTCGCCGCCGTCAACGAGCTTATCGATCTGCTGGCCGGGAGCGGCGGAGAGCTTTATCCGGTAATGAAAAAGTTGGTGGACTATCTGTCCCGGCATTTTCGCGCCGAACAGAAATTGATGATCGAAACGGGATACCCCTATTACGCCCGGCACGTCGGGGAGCACCGGCTTTTTACGGACAAGGTCGAGGAGTTTCTGGGCAAATACAAGGAGCAGGATAAGAGTTTGATCCAGGCTATGGTGCTCTTTCTCCGGCACTGGGTTTATTCCCATACCACCACCATCGACATGAAGTTCGCCGATTTCTTAAAGGACAGGGCCAAATGATCCTCGGCGCCGGAGACCAAGGCGGCATCATGGAGGCAGAGACTCGCCTAATCGCTGGGGATCTGATCATTCAGGAGGATTGCGGCAACATCGACTGGGATGCGGTGCGCGGATGCCTGCGCGCCGTGGGTATGGCCTATCGCGATCCGGAATTGCATCGCCGGGCCTTCCTCAACAGCTTCGCCGTGGTATTTCTCCGTAACGGGGAACAACTGATCGGTTTCGGGAGGGCGATCTCCGACGGGGCTTATCAGGCGGCGATCTATGACGTTGCCGTGTCGCCGCCATATCAGCGCCGGGGGCTGGGCATGCTGATCATGGAAAGAATGCTCGCCCGGATCTCCCACTGCAATGTCATCCTCTATGCCAACCCCGGGCGGGAAGATTTTTATCTGAGATTGGGATTCCGCCCCATGCGCACGGGGATGGCCAAGTATTTGAAGCCCGCCGTCATGAAGGAACGAGGCCTGATAAGTTGAATGCGGCGGGTCGGAGGCGAATACCTATGCCCGCCGGTGGTGAAGTCGGTCAAGCCTTCGTTCCCCAGTTCCTCTTCACCGCCTCCCGGTCAACGGTACCCGCCGGCGTTTTGGGCAGCGCCGTGACGAAGATCACATACTTCGGCCTTTTGTAGCGGGCGATCCGGGCCGCCACGAAGTCCCCCAGTTCCCCGGCGCTCACTCGGGCGCCCTCCGCGAGGACGCAAACCGCCCGCACGGCCTCCCCCCATTCCGGATCGGGAACGCCGAAGACGCACGTCTCGGCTATCGCCTGGTGGGCCAGGATGGCCTTTTCCACCTCGGCGGGATAGACGTTCTCACCGCCGGTCTTGATGAGTTCCTTCTCCGGTTTCCGGCCCGCGTACCACAGGAAGCCGTCCCCGTCCAGACGGCCCAGATCGCCGGTATGATGCCGGCCGCTCCGGGCGGCGGCCGCCGTTTCCCCGGGCAGACGCCAGTAGCCCCGGAATACGGCGGGGGAGCGAACGCAGATCTCCCCGGTCGTCCCCGGCGGGACCTCCTCGTTCAGATCGTCGCAGATGGCGACCCGGGCCAGCAGGGACGGCCTGCCGATGCTGCCGGGGCAATCCCGGTAATTGCCCCCGGAAATGGGCATGACCTCGGTCTGGCCGTAGAGGCCGAAGAATTCCGCCCGGGGATGGCTCCGCAGGAATCGTTCGATGGTCGCCGGGGCGTCCATCCCGCAGGCGAGTCGCAGACCCGCCGTATCGTATTCCCCTTGTTCCTCCGCATCGAGGAGCGCGCCCATCATGGGGGGGAAGGTCCCGAAAAAGGTGCCTCCGGACGCGGCTATAAGACGGAGGACGGCGGGAGGATCGAATTGCGGGACGAGGATGTTCCGGCCACAGGCCAGCATCGTCGCCAGGGTCATGGCAAGCCCGCCGATATGGAAGAGGGGCAGGAGACCTACATAGGAGTCCCGGTCGTCGAGGCGGAGCAGATGGGCCAGTTGCACCGCCGTTGCCATGAGGTTGTCCTGACTCAGGACACATCCACGGGGTTTGCCGCCCACCGCCGCCGTGTGGATGATCAGGAACGGATCGGCGCCGCGCCCGGCGGCGGGAGACGATGAGACGTGTGCGGCGTTAAACTCTTCCGGCGGCCAGGCAAGGAAATCGTCACGGCCGGCCTCCACCCCGCTCGTTCCGGTCACCGCGGCGGCCGCCCCTTCGCCATCGCCGGCAAAGACAAAGCGCTTCTCCAGGCAGGTCGTCCCCGCTGCGGCCCGCCGGGCCTGATCCCGGAACTCCCCGCTGCAGAACAGGAACCGGGGTGCGGTGTCGGCGAGGATATAGACCATCTCTTCCGACCCCAATCGCCAGTTCACCGGTACAACGATGACGCCGAGCAGGGCCGCCGCCCCGCAGAGCAGGAGAAAGTCCGGCTCGTTTCCCGCCAGGAGGGCGATCCGGTCCCCGGCGGCCAGTCCCTCCCCCCGCAAACCGGCGGCAAAGGCGTCACAGCGGCGGTGAAATTCACCGAAGGTCAGGGAATCGCCGCCGCCCATCACCGCCTCCCGGCCGGCATGCAGGGCGGCGTTGCGGGCAATCAGGTCGTAAATCGTAAACTCGGCAGTATTCATGATCGCTCCCTTACGTTATCTTTCATCTGAAAATACGTGTCTATATGATTGATTTCATACATTAATAATTTTATTACCCTTAAAGGGGCCGATTAAGGTGGGTGTGGGTCTTACCTTTCATCCCCCTTGGTGCCGGAACAACGTCATGTGTATTTCACGTACGTCATGTTTACCCCGCCATCACTCCCGACCCCCCGGATTTCTCTTACATGGCGGCGCCACCTCTATAATTCACCGGGCAGCCGAACAGGCGACGAAACGACCGGGGCTCCTAAGCAAAGAGTTCCGGCAGCGCCTTCCCCGCCGGCTCCCGGATCGCCTCGTCGTACAGGGAGGACATCTCGTTGGCCTCGGGATTGATTTCTATGCACCGGGCGTCGTTGCCCTTGGCGAAGCTGGGAAACCCCGCCGCCGGATAGACGACCCCGGATGTCCCGATGCTCACGAAGAGATCGCAGGACCGGATCGCCGCAATGGCGGTGCTCGTCACGTACTGGTCCAGCATGTCCCCGAACCAGACGATGTCAGGCCGAAGCCAGTTCCCGCATTGTTCGCAGCGGTAACAACGGTATTTCTCGCCGATGTCCTCCGTGATGCCGTGCTCAGGACAGAGAAGGCGCCAGAGACTTCCGTGGAGCTCGATGACTTTTCCACTTCCCGCCCGCTGGTGCATGCCGTCGATGTTCTGGGTCACCACCGTCACCCCGGGATGGCTTTTTCCCAGCGCGGCGACGGCGGCGTGGCCGGCATGGGGTGCGCAGGCCAGGACCGCCGCCCGGCGCAGCTCATGAAATTTGAGCACCTTTTCCGGATCGGTATCGAAGGCCTCCTGGCAGGCAAACTCCTCCCAACGATACTCGTTCCAGACGCCGCCGCGGCCCCGGTAAGTGGGAACGCCGCTCTCCGCCGACATCCCGGCGCCGGTAAAAAAGACGATACGGCCGTATTTCCGGGAATCTATTTTATCCATGTCTTCACCTCCCGCTGATGCGTCTGATTAACACGGCCCTTGATTCTCCGCAACCCCCATGGTGAAGCTAATTGTAGCCAGCCCTTTTTCATTGACAGGGCCGCCCATTAACTATAGGAAAGATGCACAATAAATAGCGGGAGGTCGTATCATGAAAAGATCAGTCGTTTTTCTTTCGGTATTTTCCCTGCTGGCATGTCTCGCCGCCGCCCCGGTTATGGCGGCAGAAAACATCAAGATCGGCGCCGCTTTCGCCCTTTCGGGAAGCATCGCCGTTTACGGCGAGGGGTTCAAGAAGTGCGTGGATCTCGCCGTAGATGAAATCAACGCCAAGGGAGGCATCAAGGGAAAGAAGATCGAGATCGTCTATGAGGACAACAAGAGCAACCCCAAGGATTGCGTATCGGCGGTACGGAAGCTGATTACCGTGGACAGGGTCCCGGTCATCTTCGGCCCGGCGGGCAGCTCGAACTTCATGGCCGCGGCCCCGGTGGCCCAGGAAAGCCGGGTGGTGATGCTGTCGGCCCAGGGCACGGCGGAAAAACTCACCCAGGCCGGCAAATACATCTTCCGGATCATCCCGTCCAATTCCAAGCAGGGGCAGCGCCTGGCGAAACTGGCCTTCGACCAGGGCTATCGCCGGCTTCCCGTGATGTACATCAACAACGACTGGGGGCTGGATCTCAAGGACGGCTTCGTTACAAGCTTCCGGAAGATGGGTGGCGTCGTCACGGATATCATTCCCTTTGACGAAAAGAAAACTGATTACCGCACCGAGCTCCTGCGGGCCGCCAAGGGCAACCCCCAGGCCATCGTCAATCTGACCTACATCAACGAAGGGGCGGTGCAGTTCAAGCAGGCTTACGAGCTGGGCATCAAAACCCAGTGGCTCTGCGGGTCCGCCGCCCGGGCCCCCAAGATGGTGGAGTTGGCCGGCAAGGCCGCCGAGGGCGTCATGGGGACATATCCTTCCGTTCCCCAGGACACCAAGGCCTACCAGACCTTTAAAACCGCCTACCAGAACAAGTACGGCAACGACAAGATCCCCATCTTCGGCGACTACAACTACGACATGGTGTATTTGACCGCCCGGGCCATCGAAAAGGGCGGCTATACGGCGGAGGGAATCCGCAAGGCCCTGCCGTTGGTATCAAAAGGCTACCAGGGTGTGACCGGGGACAAGACCTTCGACAGGCAGCGGGGAATGGAGAAGGCCGATATCGGCATCTGGATCGTCAAAGGGGGCAAGATCGAGGACTACAAAAAGTAGCAGTGGGGGCGGCTTTTCCGTAACAGCATGGATTCCCTCCCCTACTACCTGCAGACGATCATCAACGGCATTCTGGCGGGCTGCATCTATGCCCTCTTCGCCATGGGACTGACCCTTGTTTACGGGGTTCTCAACTTCGTCAACTTCGCCCACGGCGAGTTGATCATGTGGGGGGCCTATTTTCTGCTGCTGGCCCTGGCGGAGCCTTTCGCCCTGCCCCTATACGCCGCCGTCCCCGTGGCCCTGGGGATGACGGCGCTGCTGGGGGCCGCCATGGATTTCGCCGTTTTCCGGCCCCTGCGGCGGGCGAACCGGTTGACACTGCTGATCGCCGCCATCGGCCTGTCCTTTTTCCTCCGTAACGCCGCCCAGCTTTTCTGGGGGGCGGAGGTGAGGACCTACGGATTCGAGATCCGGCCGGGGCTCCGGTGGCTTGGTGTTTCCCTTACCCCGCAGCAGATCGCTATCATCGTCATTTCGTTTCTCTGCATTGTCGGCGTTTACTTACTCTTCTTCAAATCCCGGATCGGCAAATCCATGCGCGCCCTGGCCGACAATCTGGACCTGGCAAGGATCTCCGGCATCCATACCCGGAAGGCGATCCTGTCGGCCTGGATAATCTCGTCGCTTCTTGCCGGAACGGGGGGAATTCTGCTGGCCCTGGACACCAACCTCCATCCCGAGATGGGGGTGGTGAACCTCATCAAGGCCTTCGCGGCGACCCTCATCGGCGGGGTGGGAAACATCTGGGGCGCCCTGATCGGCGGGCTGATCATCGGTCTGGCGGAAAACATCGCCGTCCTGTTCATCTCTCCGGGCTACAAGGACGCCGTGGCCTTCCTCATCATGGTACTGATCCTGCTCAGCCGGCCCTTTATCGTCGCCGGCGAAAGGACGGACTGATGGACCTGTTGCTTCATCTGACGATCGTCGCGGCCATCTACGCCATCTTTGCCCTGAGCCTGAACCTCGAAGTGGGTTATACGGGACTGTTCAATTTCGGCCATGTGGCGTTCTTCGCCCTCGGCGCCTATACCTCGGCCCTCCTGTCGCTCGGCGGCCTGTCCTTTCCCCTTGCCATGTCGGCCGGCATTGTCGCCGCCGGTTTGGGCGGATTGATCATCGGGATTCCCGCCTTGAAACTCCAGGGGGACTACTTCGGAATCGCTACCCTGGGGTTCGCGGAGATCGTCCGCATGATCCTCCAAAACCAGGCGGACTGGACAAAAGGCCCCATGGGGCTTCCCGGGATCCCCCGGCCGGAGCTGTTTTCCTGGCAGTTCGACACCCTGCCCGCGTATCTCGCCCTGGTCCTGGGGGCGGCGGCGGTTACCTTTCTCGTCATCGGCTTTTTGACCCTGAGCCCCTTCGGACGGGTTCTCAAGGCCATCCGCGACGACGAGACGGCAGCGGCCATCCTCGGCAAGAACCCCTTTGCCTACAAGATGAAGTCTTTCGTCATCGGCTCCCTCTTCGCCGGACTGGCCGGCGTACTCTGGGCCCACTTCATCACCTTCATCAGCCCCGGTGATTTCACCCTCACCGAAACCATCGTCGTTTTGCTCATCGTGGTGCTCGGGGGAAAAGGGACCCTGTGGGGTCCCGTGGTCGGGGCTGCGGTGCTGATCTTTTTTCAGGAATCGGTCCGGCTGCTGCGTCTGCCGCCGGAATGGAGCGGCATCCTTGGACCGCTGCAGCAAATGGTATTCGGCCTGCTGCTGGTAATCCTGATGATCTTCCGTCCGGAAGGCCTGATCAGGGAAAAGGGGAAGGATACCCTTGCTCGAGATTGAAAACGTCACGAAATCATTCGGGGGAACCCAGGCCGTGGCCGGTTGCTCCCTCAGCCTCGCCGGGCTGAAGATCACCGGGCTCATCGGCCCCAACGGCTCCGGCAAGACCACTCTTTTCAACCTCATCACTGGCCTGATCCGCCCGGATGCCGGGGAAATATCCTTTCAGGGCCGGCGCATAGACGGCGGGATGACCCACCGGCTGGCGTCAATGGGCCTGATCCGCACCTTCCAGCTTTCCCGGGTCTTCCCCCGCCTTACGGTAATGGACAACATGCTGCTGGCCCCACAGAGACAGGCGGGGGAGCGCCTCAGGTCCCTGCTGCTCCGTTTTCCCCAGGTCCGCCGGGAGGAAGGGGAGCACCGGGAAAAGGCCTGCGACCTTCTGGATATGCTGGGTATCATCCACCTCCAGGATCAGTTTGCCGGCAATCTCTCCTACGGTCAGCAGAAGCTCCTGGAACTGGGGCGGGCGGTTATGGCCGAACCGAAGCTCATCCTCCTGGATGAACCGACGGCGGGGATCAACCCCCGCCTCATCAGGACCATGATCGACATGATTTTGAAGATGCAGGCCCGGGGACAGACTTTCTTCATCATCGAACACAACATGGACGTGGTGGCGGAGCTTTGCGAACATATCTTCGTCCTCGATCACGGTGAGAAGATCGCCGCCGGATCGCCCCGGGAGATCCAGAACGATCCCCGGGTCATCGAGGCCTACCTGGGATGACGGGCATGGAGGGAAAAGACATTTACGCGGGCTACGGAAAGATCGAAGTCCTCCACGGGGCGTCGATCCGGGCCGGCGAGGGCGAGATCGTCTGCATCATCGGCCCCAACGGCTCCGGCAAGTCAACCCTTCTCAGGGCCCTCTTCGGCCTGATCACACCCCGGCGAGGAAAGGTCCTCTTCGCCGGACGGGACGTGACCCACCTCTCCCCGGAGGAAAAAGTCCGGCGGGGAATAGCCTTCATCCCCCAGGGCCGCAACGTCTTTACCTCCCTGACGGTCCGGGAGAACCTGGAGATGGGGGGAACGCCGCTGGGCGACGAGCGGGAGGTGGACCGGGCCATCAGCCAGGCCCTGGAATCCTATCCCGTACTGAAAGACAAACTGCGCCACCGGGCGGGAAACCTCTCGGGAGGGGAAAAGCAGCTCCTCGCCCTGGCCCGGGCCGACATGATCAAACCCCGGATGATCCTCATGGACGAGCCGTCCATAGGACTGGCGCCCCGGATGATCGAAGAGGTGTACGAGCAGATCCGGGCCCTAAACGCCCGGCGGGGCGTTTCCTTCCTCATCGTCGAGCAGAACGCCCGCAAGGCCCTGAACACGGCTCATCGGGGCTATGTTCTCGATCTGGGCGTCACCCGCATCGAGGACACCGGCCAGGGACTTCTGGACAACGAGGAAGTCAAGAAGCTCTACCTGGGCGGATAACCCGGTCTCCCGGTGGCGTCAAAACATGGCGGCGGCGCCGGGGGGGCATCTGCCGGGGCTCGCACCGCCCTCCAGGCCGCTCTTGACATCATCGGCTGATGTTTGTATCTTGCCGGGCATACTGCAAATATGCCCGTGAAGAACCGCCGTCAAGGCAGATAACGAACCGGAAAGCTATTTGTCGGACATGCTCAAGATTATTACGGACGCCAAGACCATTCAGCGCTGCCGGCAGCAACTGTCCCGGAGGATAAGGGTGGCGGCGGAGGAAAAGATACCGGTTGTCCTGGGACATCAGGGGGCCAGCCTCCAGGCGCGGGTCTGGTGGTCCGAGGAACTGGGGATGTGGTTCTACCCCGGCAAGGGGGAAGAGAACCGGTACTGGAACGCCTTCGGGACTGACCGCCCCCGGTCCGAAGCCTCCCTGTCCATTACCTGCGAGATCAACTTTGTCAAAGAGGGAATCGATCGAAGGATCGGCGGGGCCTTCGCCACGGACAGCCGGGGGCGGATCTTCGTCGTCCACCGCGGCAAGTTAGGGGGCAGTCGGAAGGGTATCGGCAAGGCACTCTTCGAAAAGCGGTACCGCGGGATCTGGATGGAGATGGATGATGGCAGGGAGGAAATATCAGTCGCCGTGGTCGGCGTCCTACACTCACCCCGTTTCGCCCACCAGGTGTCACAGTTTGTCAGCAAAATCGAGAAGATAAAGTACATGGCCTCCCCATCGGCCCAGACCGAAATCGGCTTCGACGACCTCCTCCTCCGGGAGGAACTCCTGGGAATGCGGCAATGCGAATTATTCCGGGACACCGCCGGGGAATGCGATCACGGCCTGGTCGTCAAGGACTTGGCCGCCGCACTGAAAAAACGAGGCTGCAGATTCGGCAATGACGGTCTCCGGGATCTTATGGCCCTGGACGTGCGAGGCACGGCGACGATCTTCCAGATCAAGACGGACAATCTTTATAAGAGCATCCAGGAAGGGGCCACCCGGCTCCTCGTCAACAGCCTCCTCTCCGCCCGGCCCCCCCGGCTGATCCTTGTCCTTCCCGCCGCTCCCGACTCCGCCACTGCGAAGAGACTCCAGCGTCTCAATATCGATGTCCTCGCCTACCGGTGGGAAGGAAACCACGCCGCTTTCCCCGGACTGGAAACTTTCCTGGACATTTCTTAACCAGCAGCAGGTTGCTTCCCTCGTTCGTCCGAAGTAGCCGCGAAAAATTTACTGCCTTCCCGTCCATATCATCCCCCGTAACGAGCAGAAGATCGCCAGCAATGGGGTCATCGCGATGAAATTGGGCGTACAGGACCGACAAGGCGGCAATTCAGCGGCGGCCGGTTTTCCCCCGGTTAAGGGACCAGCAGGAGCTGGTTGTCCCGGGATCGGGATTCTCCCAGGCTGGTGACGCTGATCGCCGGCCGGCCCAGGACCGGGCATTTGTTTTCACAGATTCCGCAGCCCACGCAGAGCGCAAGATCCACATGGGGCTGTTTCAATAGGATCTCCCGCCCCCGGCGATCCCGCACGCGAACCTCCTCGAACCAGATGGCCTTGGGTGAGGTGGGGCACACCTCCTCGCAGACGATGCAGGACATGTTGTGGGCAAAGGGCAGGCACCGCCCCTTGTCGATCATGGCCAAACCGATCTTCGTCGCCTCCTTCTCCCGTATCCCAAGCCTGCCGATGGCCCCCGTGGGACACACCTGGCCGCAGAGGGTGCAGCGGTATTCACAATAGCCGATGCGGGGTACGAGGACCGGGGTCCAGATCCCCTCCAGGCCGGCTTCCAGCAGGGTGGGCTGGAGACCGCCGGTGATACAGACCTTCATGCATTCCCCGCAGCGGATGCAGCGCTTCAGAAACTCCTCCTCCGCCAGGGCGCCCGGGGGACGGATCAGGGTGGGTTCGGACGCCCCGGCCCTGGCCAGGGGGGTGATCCGCAGCAGCGGGGCCGTGAGCGCCCCCCCCACGGCGGCGCCGATGACCCGCCGGCGACCCAGATCGAGGGAAAACTGCGCCGGGCGGGATGAAAACCCGAAAGATACGGCGTTTTGCGGGCAGGGGTCGTCGCAGTTGAAGCAATACATGCATTCCCTGGCGGCCCATTCCGCTCCCTTTTCGCCGATCGCCCCGCCCTGGCATTCCCGTCGGCAGATACCGCAGTCGTTGCAGCCCTCCTCGCTCACCGATCTTTTCAGGAAGGCAAAGCGGGACAGGAGGCCCAGGAGGGCCCCCAGGGGGCAGAGGTGCTTGCACCAGAAGCGGGGCTCCCGGAGGTTCAGGGCTAAGAGGGCAAAGAAGATCAGGCCGATGACGACCCCCTGGAAAAAGAGGGGCGGGGAAAAGGGGAGAACGGTCCTTTTCAACAGGTCGTAAACAACCTCGGCGCCGCTGCCCAGCAGTGGGATATGCCAATGATAAAGGGTATTGAAGACGGTGCGGAGGGTGTAATTAAAGAGGGGATAAACGCTCAGGGAGAGGGAGCGGATGAGGAGAGACAGGGGATCGAAGATCCCCGCCGCCTGTACCCCGAACAGGGCCAGGACGAGGATGAAGATCAGCAGGAGATATTTGCTCCGGTATTGCCCCCAGTTCCTGACTTTGCGACGGGGAGCTTCAATATCGACCGGCAGCGCCTGATGTTTGCCGGGGGTCTCATCTCCGGAAACGGATTTCCGCAAACTGGGAAAAGTGTTGCCCTTCTCCGGCGGCTTTCCTGCGAACCGGCGCAGGATCTCAAAAATTTTGGTGAAAATGGGGACGGTCCTCTTTTTGCGGGCGTTGCTTCTTTTCCGTTTCAGTTTTCCCGCCAACTGGTGGAGGGTTCCAAAGGGGCAGATCCATCCACAGAACACCCTCCCCAACAGGACGGTAGCGGCAATGACGGTGATCGCCAGGGCAAAGGCGCCGTAAAAAGAACGAGAGGCAAGGATGGTCGCTATCCAGATGAGGGGATCGGCATCGAGGAAGATCTTGACGGGGTAGCCCAGTTCGTTGGCCCCTTTCGATTCCGTCTGGAGGAACAGATATAGAAAGAGGAACAGGAAGAAGGTCTGGCTCAGGCGGCGCATGTTGATCACCGTCAGAAATTTTCTGGAGATGCTGTCCTTATTCATCATCGTTCTCTCCGGTGACGCATTTCCTGCTTTGCATCCGGTTCCACAATCTTTCCGAATATTTCCGATAATACCGGCTGCTCTCCCGTGGAACATGCCGATAATTTTTCTTTCTATAAGCTGAGGCGCTTGATCCGGAGCCGGGCAAGATTCATGTTGCCCAGGCCGACGCTGTGCCCGATGCGGACACAGCCCAGGGCATCGGGCTTCAGACCGAAGAGGGTGGTACCAAAGGCATCGACTGCCACCTGGTCCGTACCGGCGATGACGGTGTCCAGGCGCCGGACATCTGAAATACTGCCCCCCTGGGGACCGTTATCGACGAGGATGCGCACGGCATCCAGAACGATCATGGCCGGACGGATCACCCGGGCGATGTCAACGAGACTCTCGTCGATACGCTGGTGGATACGTCCCCGCCAGCCACCCATGACCCCCATCCAGTTCTTCATCCCCAGGGTCAGGGTGGCGATCCCATGGACCTTGGCGATGGGGACGTTGATCACCTTGTCCGCATCGAGGATCTCAGTATAGAGAGGCCAGGATTTGAGGAGCTGACCCCGGAGGGCCGTATCCTTGAATTTGCGGTCGTCGATATAGGAAACCTGGGCCCCCGCCGCCGTCGCCGCCGCGGCAATGCCGCTCTGGCGGTAGGTTCGCCGGGCGTCGCTGACGGGATTGTCGAACACCTTCACCCGCTTCGCCCCGGCCTCGTAAGAAAGTCGGACCAGTTCGGCCACGACCTCGGGATTAGTATTGGCTGCGTATTCCGGGGTCCGGTCCCAGCCGATGTTGGGTTTGACGACCACAATGTCGCCCCGGGAAACGAATCTGCCCATGCCCCCCAGCTCCGCTACCGCCGTCCGGGTAATCCGGGCCGGCGAGGAACCCCGGACGACGGCCAAGTCGGGACGTTCGGCCGCCTCAACCAGGGAACGCATGGAATCGATCCCCAGCACCGGCGGGATGGCCAGCGCCGCCCCCGTCAGGGCGGCTTGCTTGAGAAAATCGCGTCTTTTCATAAGTTCTCCCGTACGATTTCGCTTTTACATTAGCTCATGAGGAAGCGCATGCCATGGCTTGCCGTCTCAAGAGTATATGTACATGAGAAACCATCTCAGCACCGCTCCTCCCTTTGCGGAGCGGAAAAAAATAGCCGAGCATAGGCACTTGTATATACTCGCACTGTCCTATAAGAAGGATTCTGAAGTACGACACGGCAATCTGACCCCCGTCAAAAGGGCTATACCTAATGAGACCGCCATGACGTAGCGGCCAACACTTTTTTACAGTGATTTAATGATTCTTTCAAGTCTTCTTGTATTTGCACCGCTTCACCCGGCGCCTCCCCAAAAATTATGCATTAATACGTCAGGTTGCAAAACACTGTCCTGGCAAGGACAGTTGGCACGATTATTTCATATAAAGAAAGTAAAAGAAAAAACTCCAAGGGAGGACAAAGACCATGAAAAAGACACTATCCACCATTATCGTTGCCGCCATTTTTGTGCTGCTCACCGCGACGTTCAGTTTTGCAGAATTCGCCGCGACGGGAAGCGATAACTTCCCCTATTTCCATTTGGGGCTGGTCATCATCGGCGGCCTGATAATCTTCTCGCTCAAACAGAAGTTCGACAAGATGTACGCCGGGGAAGCCGTGGGCGCCTTTGCACTCTATACCTTCTATGTGGCACTCTTCACCGCGCCGGTCATGGAAGCGATCAAGGCGCTGGTAAGCTGAAACGAAAGTACGGCCTTCCCTCCCGTGAAGATAATTTGCCATCCCCCTTGGCGTGCCTCGTCAAGGGGGATTTTTTATGCCTTTCATGATGCATCGCCAGCCGCTGATGGTCGGCGCCGGCGCCGCGCCGGCGTTGTCGCAACTCTTTTGCCATATCCCGAGGCTCCCCGCGAAAGATTCGCCTTGACGGGTGTTTTTTGCCGGAACTCCCGATAAAGAATTTTCACAATAGCGCCGGGACGGCATGCGGGGCGGGCAATTATCTATTCAGGCTATTTCGTTGTTAAGCCCCGTAATTTGTGCTATGCCCCCGGGCTATGAAACAACTCATCATCGGCGTGATTATCAGTTTAGTTCTGGTATATTTTTCCCTCCGGGGGATAGATTACCCGGGGTTGCTGAGGGCCATGCAAGGCATGGAATACGGATACGCCGCAATCGCCCTGGCCATCATGTTTCTCATGCAGGTAATCCGCTCCATCCGCTGGGGATTCATCCTCAGACCCATCCATAAAGTCGGCCAGTTTGATCTATTTGCCGTAACCTGTGTGGGATTTCTGGCGATTGCTTCGTTTCCGGCTCGGCTGGGGGAATTCGCCCGCCCCTTCCTGATAACCAAGAAAGCCCCCATAAAGATGAGCTCCGCCCTGGCGACGATCTTTATCGAACGGGCATTCGATAGCCTGACGGTATTTCTCATTTTTGCCTTCATGATGCTGATGACTCCCCTGCCCTCCTGGCTGATCCGATCGAGCGCCTTCTTCCTCCTTTTGACCCTGGTTATTTTTGGGTTTATGATCTTTATGCTCTTCAAACGCGAGATCTGCCTGAAAATGCTGGCGCCCCTGATCAACCGGCTACCGGAAAGATATGCCACAAAGGCCAACCGGCTCCTGCATCAATTCATCGACGGCTTCGGAATGATGGCGGAACCGCGGCTGCTTGTCCAGGTGGGACTGCTGTCACTTGCCTTCTGGATCGTGGACGGGCTGGCCATATATATGATGTTCATGGCGTTTCATCTAACGCTGCCCTTCATTGCCGCCTTTGTGATCATGGTCATCCTCATGATCGGCATCGCCATCCCGGCGGGACCGGGATTTGTGGGCAACTGGCATTTCTTCTGCATTCTGGGTCTGACCCTCTACGGAGTTCCCAAGACCACGGCCCTATCCTTCGCCATTGTCTATCATTTCCTCTCCATCGGCATCGTCATCCTGCTGGGACTCATCTTTTTGCCCGCCAACCGGTTCTCCCTCTCCGACCTTAAGAACACCACCAAAGAAGCGGATTGAACCCGTTTCCCCTCCCCGAGGAACGAATCTCCACCCGTCGCCCTTTCCTACGACCGCTTTGGAATCTCCCCGGTCAAGGGTCCCCTTAGCCCAAGTACATTGTTTTTTCTAAGTAAATTGCCTTTACCGACGTTCGACAGCGGTGGGCAGATTTTGACCTGTGTAAAAAAGGACGGTTCTCTTTTCTGAACCATCCCCGATCAGATCCAACTCCTGTCGTCTTTCCCACCGCCTATTGTCTGCCGCCCGTCCCCTCCTGTCTCTCTATGTCAAGACCGTAACTCTTGATTTTCTTGTGGAGGTTGCTGCGCTCCAGACCAATGGCCTCCGCGGTCCGGGAGATGTTGCCGTCGTTTTCCTTTAATTTGCGCAGGATGTACTGCTTTTCGAAATCCATCCGCGCCGCCCGGAGGCTTTCCGAATCCAGGGCGGGAGTTCTCACGGGGGCGCCGGGTTTACTTTCCAGTCCATGACCGCTCTCCTTGGAAAACAAGGGAATATCGGCGGCAGTAATGGCTTGGCCCGGGGTCATGATCACCAGTCGCTCGACAATGTTCTTCAATTCCCGGACGTTGCCCGGCCAGTCGTGCTCCATGAGGAGGTCCAGGGCATCCTCGGCAATCGTTTTCGGATCCTCTCCTTCCTTAGCGGCAAAATCTTTGATGAAACGATCAACCAGGGGGGGGATGTCCTCGCGGCGTTCCCGCAGGGGAGCGATCTGAAGGGGAATGACATTGAGTCGGTAGTAGAGATCCTGACGGAATCGTCCCTCCTCCATTTCCTTTTCCAGATCCTTGTTGGTGGCGGCGATGACCCGGACATCCACGTGGATCATCTTGGTCCCCCCCACCCGCTCGAACTTCTTTTCCTGGAGAATACGGAGGATCTTGGCCTGGGCCTTGAGGCTCATGTCCGCCACCTCGTCGAGGAAGATGGTCCCTTCATGGGCCAGGTCGAATTTTCCCCGCTTTTTTTGCGTCGCCCCGGTAAAGGCCCCCTTCTCGTGGCCGAACAGTTCGCTTTCGATGAGGTCCTCGGGAATGGCCGCACAGTTCACCTCGATAAAGGGTTTGCCGTTGCGCCGGCTCAAACGGTGCAAAGATCTCGCCACCAGTTCCTTCCCCGTCCCGTTCTCCCCCATGATGAGGACCCAGGCATTGGTGGGGGCGATGATGCCGATCGCCTCCTTGAGTTCCATGATGGAGATGCTGCAGCCCGTCAGTTCGTATTCCTGGGTCACCTTTTGCTTGAGAAGGACGTTTTCCTCCTCCAGGGCAATGATGTCCAGGGCGTGATTGACCAGGAGAATTATCTTGTCCAGGGAAAGCGGTTTTTCGATGAAATCGTAGGCCCCAAGCTTGGTGGCCTTGACAGCCGTTTCGATGGTGCCGTGTCCGGACATCATGATCACCCGGATCTGGGGATATTCGGAGCGGATGATCTTGAGGACCTCGATGCCGTCCATGCCGGGAAGCCAGATGTCAAGAAGGACCAGATTCGGCATCTCCTCCTCGATGAGCTTCAGGGCTTCTTCCCCGCTGCCCGCCGCGATCGTATCATAACCCTCGTCCCGGAGGATGCCCGCCAGGGATTGGCAGATGCTCTCTTCATCATCAACAATGAGGATCGTCTTACGCATAATCTCCTTTCTCGGCATGGTTCGCCGGTGCATCGGTTTCAGGCGCGGGCAGTTCGAAGGTCACGACGGCTCCCCGGGGTTCATTGTCCCGAACGCCCACTTGGCCCCGATGCTCGGCGATAATGGAGCTGACGATGGCCAGACCAAGCCCGGTGCCGGTCCGTTTCGTGGAAAAATAGGGCTCGAAGATCTTGCCCTTGAATTTTGCCGGCACCCCGGCGCCGTTGTCGGCCACCTCCACAACGGCTTGGCGCCTCTGGGCATCATAGCCGGTCCGAACATCGATCCGGCGCTCTTCCTGCCCCAGGGCGGCCACGGCATTGTCGAGGAGGTTCAGCATCACCCGCTTTATCTGCTCCGGATCGATATGGAGGCTGGGAATCGCCTCCCCTTTATGGAAGGTGAAGGTGATGTCCTTGTGAGCATCCTGGAAAAGGACGATGGCATCGCCCAGAACCTCATTCAAATCGTTCAGGGATGGATTGGTCACCGGCATACGGGCATACCGGGAAAAGGCGTTGACCAGGTTCTTGAGGACCTCCACCTGTCCAATAATCGTTTTGGTGCATTCCTGAAAGACATCTCCGTCTTCCTGAAGACGATCCCCGTATTTCCGCTGGAGGCGCTGAGCGGATAGCTGAATAGGTGTCAGGGGATTCTTGATCTCGTGGGCCATACGGCGCGCGGCCTCCCGCCATGCCGCCGCACGTTCCGCCTTTTGCAGTTGAGTAAGATCCTCGAACACCAGGACCATCCCCAGATAATTCCCCTCGTCATCCCTGATGACCGTAGTCGTAATGAGGATGGTTAGGAAACGGTCCTTGACGGTTATGGCAAGCTGCCTCTCCACGAATCCGTTTTCACTTTCCTTGAGTTCCCCCAGCAATTCCTTCACCAGCGCCAGGTGTTCGGCACTCAAAACCTCCTGGTAGGGACGGTTCAGGACCTTCTCCGTCTTGATCTCCAGCATCCGTTCCGCGGCCCGGTTGATGATGGTGATAACGTCATTTTTGTCCACTGAAACCACCCCCGCGGAAACGTTGCTGAGAACCGCCTCCATGTATTTCCGTCGCTGTTCGAGATCGAGATTGGCAAGTTCCAGGTTTTGCTGGCTTTTTTTGAGATCCTTGGTCATGGAATTGAAGGAATCGACAAGTATCCCGATCTCATCGTCCGCGGCGATGTCGATCCGGTAGTCAAGATCCCCCCGGGCGATGCGGCCCGTGGCGTCGGCAAGATCCTGGATGGGCACGGTGATCTGTTTTGCCAAAAAGAGACCGAACCAGGTCGCGGAAAAGACAATGAGGAGGGTCACGATGGACAGGGTCACGATATAGGTGAATTTGATCGGGTTCTTGAGGAGACTCAATTGCTTGTATTCTTCTGAAGTCTTTGATATGATTGCCATTTTGTCCACAAAAGCGCGGGGGATGTAATAGCCTACCGCCACCATCCCGACGACTTCACCGGTGGCCAGCAGACTGTAAATGGGGGCGACGCCGGTGATGATGTTGCCGTTGCCCGAAGAGTGTTCCGCCACGACCTCCTTCCCCGCAAACACCTCCTCGATGAGATTCGGAGGCAAGTTCAGCGGAACGATATGGGCGTTTTGCGGGTCCTTGACAATGACTTTCTCCCGCTTACTATCGAAATGCACTTCCAGCAGACCAAGGTTGTAGACCTTCTGACGCTGTTCCACCAGGGTGCGCAGATACTTCCCCCGCTCCTTTTCGTAAAGGCGGCTTTCCGTAATATCTCCGCTGATCTGACGGGCATAGAACTTCGCGTAATCGGAGGTGTATTTATAAGAGGTCTGGGCCATCTCCAGGGTGCTGTTCAAGGCGTCGCCAATACGGATATTGAACCAGTTCTCGATGCTGTAAGACAGAAAATTGATGGATACCAGAAACAGTACGAAGGTCGGAATGAGGGTCAGACCGACAAAGGCCGCCACCAGCTTGGTCCGGATACGGGAACCGATGACACCATGGCGGCGCTCGTAAACCAGCTTGACGACGTTCCTCATTATAAGGAATATCAACAGTATGATCAGGATGATATTGATGTTGATGAGGCCGAAGATGAGGACATTGCTGGAGATGGGCAGGATGGTTTCCTGTTTGGTAAGATGGGTCTCGAGAAAGGTGAGCAGGACAATTATAATGACCGTGACGACGATGAGAATACGCTCCCGTTTCCGGCGGCGCAGTTCCTTGCTGTCCAAAAGGGGCGCGGAACGATCCCGGTTCAAAAGGCCACCTCCTTGCGGTACCAGTCCGTCTCGAAATCCCAGAGGGAGACAAAAAAGAACACATATTCCATATATAGGGGAAGCCGGACCTTGTCGAGTTTGGCCTTGATCAAAAGATAATAGGTGCCCCGATGGCGGTCGATATTGCGTGGGATGGCGATATGGGCCGTCATCTCCGCCATCGCCCGCTTGGCTCCTTCGAGGTCCTGAAAGGCGGTGGGATTCCCGTTGTGATCCGTGGAAACGAGAAAGATCTTCTTCACATTGTCGTATTTGACGGTCTGCCGGACCACCACGGCGGCGATTTTCTTGTCGGGCCAGAAATTGCGTTCCCGGTAGAAATCGACATGAAAGGTAAAAGTGGTAGGCACCCCGGCCATAATGGCTGATTCCATGCCGCCGGTGAAACAGTTCGTCACGCGGGCAAATACGGTGAGTCTATCAGGCTGTCTGGCCACCAGCACATCGCTGATCTGGGCCTCCCGGGCCGCGGATCCTGCGGGGCAAAGCCAGGCGGCCATGATGAATAACACCATTATAATGATTCGCGACAAGGTGTTTTCCCCGAACTTCGCCGGCGACCGGGGGAAAAGGAAGCGGCGCCGCATGCACGATATCCGGTTTGAATTGCCAAAACCATTTTCCGGCGGCGGTTCAGATGCGGCTGCGCCATCCTCCCCGAGAGCCTGATCTGCTGCCTGCTGGAACCTAAAAGAGCATGAATTACCGATCATCTTGATGGCCCCTCACTAATTATACACGGATTATAATTTGGCGAGTTTAAGAAACCGGCAAGGAAAAATCAAGTCTTATCTGGCCTGAGAAAAGGCCTCGTCATAGGGGTAAACGGCATCGAGGATGGCATAGGAAGGGATACGCAACAACATGGAAGTTCTGGGTGGTTCCGTGGGATATCTACGGACTATTTCCCAGCACTCCGTTTTTTGCATGAGCTCCTTCAAGAGCAAATTGTTGAGGCGGTGACCGGACCGGAAGGCGACAAAATGGCCAATGATGGGCATCCCCAACATGGCCAGATCGCCGATGGCATCCAGGACCTTGTGCCGGACAAATTCATCAGGGGAGCGCAAGCCGCTCTTGTTGATGATTCGCTCATCGTCCAGGACGATGGCGTTTTTCAGGGACCCCCCCAGAGCCAGACCTATGGCTTGTAAGTATTCAACATCCTTGAGGAATCCGAATGTGCGGGCGTTACAGATCTCCCGTTCGTAAGCGGCATCGGAGAGATGGACATGGCAGGTCTGACGACCGATAAGCGGGTGTTTAAAATCGATGGTGTAGGTTATCTTGAATTCCCGGTCGGGCAGGAAGGCCGCCGAGCCGTTGGCGTCGGAGACGGATACCGGGCTCTTGATGACCAATAATTGTTTGCATTTTCCCTGGATCCGAGTGCCGACGTCCTTGAGCATGTTCACGAAGGGGTGGGCGCTGCCGTCCATGATCGGTACCTCGTGGGCATCCACCTCCACGGTGGCGTTGTCCACCCCCATGCCGCTGAAGGCCGACAAAAGATGTTCCACTGTAGATACGGTGGCCCCGTCAATGCCGATAGTCGTTGCCAAAGTGGTGTCGCAGACGTTCGCCAGCTCCGCCTTTATCCGCGGCCGGCCGGGAAGATCGCGGCGGATAAAGGTAATGCCGGCATCTGCTTCGGCGGGAAGGATCGTCATCCCGACCTTTCTTCCCGTATGGAGGCCGATGCTCCGACAGTTTATCTCATTCCTCAACGTTCTTTGCCGATACATTAGTTCTTTCTCACAGTTCTTTCTTCAGACTGCCTTTTGGGATGTTATCGAGCAATATCCATACCGAGTTAACAAATACAGACGCATAATATTATTCCCTGCAATATCATAGACTTTTGCAAATGCAACCCCGGCCCGCTTCGATCCGAACGCCGATGCTGTGTCGATAACGCCACAATGCCTGCACCTACTGGGAAGATAGGACAAAAAAGTTATTCCTCGCGACGCACCGGCCGTTTTTTCGCGTACCTTTCCTGTTCACTGTAGATGCAGCCGCAGTATGGCTGGCGGTATATCTTTCTCTCCCGTGAAATCCGCACCCCTTCTTCCCAGCCAGGGCGAAAATCACGATAAATAAAGGGTAAGGCATATTCCTGGGCAAGCTGTTCCCCGACGCTGCGGATCAAGTCGTGTTTCTGATACTTGCTGTACAAAAGGGTAGTGGAAAATCCACCGTAGTTCCCTTCCCGGGCGGCGGCCGCCGTCTTCCTCAGGCGCAGTTCGTAACACCAGCGACAACGCTCAACCTCCTTGAAAACCACCTTCCGGAAGAAGGCCTCCATTTCATAATCGGGATAAGCCCTGACCTCCAGACATTCCTCCCGGGCAAAACCATCCAGGGCTTCCCAACGGCGCAGATATTCCCGGTAGGGGTGGATATTGGGGTTGCAGTAAAATCCCGAGAGATCGAAGCCCTCTTCTCTTAGAACCCGCAGGGGATAGATGGTACAGGGGGCGCAACAGATGTGGAGCAGTAATTTCATGATGGCTGTCCGGGAAAGCGAAGCTTAATTTTCATAAATGGAGGGCTAATAGGCGGTTCATTCCCAGAGACCTTTGAAAAATGGCTTCGCCGCGGCTCAGAAATCTTTTTCGCCTCTGAATGGATAACGTATAAACCTTATTCATTACCAAGCATTAAGTTCAATCACGCAACGGCGAAAAACATTTGATTCGCCGCTTGCGAACCATTTTTCCGCAGTTATGCAAAGCTCTCTCCCATTGAATTTGTGGTCATCGTTCTCTCACAACCCTGACCGGAGAGATTCAGAACAGATCTTTCTGGTTCCCCGTCGTCCATGAGCGACCGAAATGCTCATACGCCGCCCTGGTGGCGATCCGGCCCCGTGAGGTCCGCTGGAGGTAGCCTTCCTGAATAAGATACGGTTCGTAAACATCCTCCAGGGTGGTTTTCTCTTCTCCTATAGCCGCCGCCAGGTTGTCGATCCCCACCGGCCCTCCCTGAAATTTGTCGATCAGCGTCAGCAGGATCGTCCGATCCATCTGGTCGAAACCCCGATGATCCACTTCGAGTAGTTCCAATGCCGCCAGGGCCACCTCCCTGTCGATGGCGCCCCGGGCCCGCACCTGGGCGTAGTCCCGGACCCGACGAAGGATACGGTTGGCGATTCGCGGAGTGCCCCGGGAACGGCGGGCCATTTCCTTGGCCCCCTCTTCGTCGATCTCCACGGACAGGATCTGAGCCGATCTCCGAATGATCACCGTCAATTCCTCAGGGTTGTAAAAATCGAACCGGAAACTCATCCCAAAGCGGTCCCGGAGGGGCGAGGTGAGGAGGCCGGCCCGGGTCGTCGCCCCCACCAGTGTGAAACGGGGTATTCCAAGCTTCATGGAGCGGGCCGATGGACCCTGACCGATGAGAATGTCGATATGGTAATCCTCCATGGCCGGATAGAGGATCTCCTCGACGACATGGGAAAGGCGGTGGATTTCGTCGATGAAGAGGATGTCGTGATCATGGAGATTGGTGAGAATCGCCGCCAGGTCGCCGGGTCGCTCGATTACCGGACCCGACGTCACCTTGACATCGACGCCGAGTTCCTTGGCCATGATATAGGCCAGGGTGGTCTTGCCCAGCCCGGGCGGGCCGTAGAGAAGGGCATGATCCAGGGCCTCTCCCCGGGTTTTCGCCGCCTCGATGAAGATGGCGAGGTTGTTTTTTATTTTTTCCTGACCCACATATTCCGTCAGGGCCTTCGGTCGCAACGAAACATCTAAGTACTGATCCTCCCGGCCGGCATCGGGATCCAAAACCAGATTTTTTTTGGTCGGCTTCAAAATCTACTCACCCTTTCCATTCATGGAGACTCAGACCGACAACCGCTGGAGCGCCTTTTTCAATAGGACGTCCAGAGAAGGAACCACGGACTCCTCGCCGATGATCTTTTCGAGAATTTCCCGGGCCGGGGTGTTTCTATAACCCAGATTGATGAGCGCCGACAGGGCGTCCTCCTTCACGGCCTCGGCGGCGGAACGGGGAACGGCGCGCTCCCGCGCGTTTTCCTGCCTCCGTTCCAGCTTCAGAACCTTGTCCTTGAGTTCCAGCACCAGTCTTTCCGCCATTTTCTTCCCCACTCCGGGGATATGGAGGAGTCGCCGGATATTTCCGCCGGTAATGGCATCCACAAGTTCCTCGGCACTGATGCCCGAAAGGATGTTCAAGGCCAGTCGGGGACCGATCCCGGAAACGGAGATCATGACCTGAAACATGTCACGCTCCTCCAGCGTATAAAAACCAAAGAGGCTGATGGCGTCTTCTTTCACATGGGTATGCAGATGGAGGGTTACGGACTGCCCCGGTTCCGGCAATTCGTAAAAGGTCGTCAACGGCACGAAAACTCGATAACCGACGCCGTGGATATCTACGGTAACGGCGGGGAGGGACTTGTAGGCCAGGATGCCGCTGAGCCGGGAGATCATGACGGAACCGCGGCAGGAGTGGAATGGGCGTGGCAGACCGCTACGGCCAGGGCGTCGGCGGCATCTGGAGGGGGAACCTCCGGCAGGTTGAGGATGGATTTGATCATGGTTTGCACCTGACTCTTTTCCGCCCGCCCATAACCGACAACGGCCTTTTTTACCTCCAGCGGCGAATATTCATACACAGGGACATCCCGCCGCGCCCCGGCCAGGATGGCCACTCCCCGGACATGCCCCTGTTTGATCAGGCTTTGTACGTTTTTTCCGTAGAAGATATCCTCGATCGCCACGGCGTCAGGTTGCAGCGCCGCTATCAAACCGGCGAGGGTTTCATAAACGAAAACCAGGGCCGTGGCAAGGGAAGCGTTCCGGGGCGGCTTGATCTCTCCGTAGTCTCTACCTGTCAATCCATAGCGGCTTTTTTCGACGATCCCATAGCCGGTAATCCTACTGCCTGGATCGATGCCTAAAATTCTCATCCGCTCAGCTTTTCCATCATCTCGTCGGAGATGTCGAAGTTGGCGTAAACATTCTGCACGTCGTCATTATCTTCAAGTTTCTCCATCATCTTGAGCATCTGGGGCGCCTTGTCCTCCCCCAGGGCGATGGTGTTCTGGGGAACCATACCGATCTGGGCCGCCAGGGGCTTGAGGCCTTTGGCTTCGATCACCCGGTGTACCTCCTCGAAAACCGCCGGACTTGTGATAATCTCGTACTCGTGTTCCTCTTCCCGGACGTCGTCGGCCCCGGCCTCCAGGGCCAGTTCCATCAGTTCCTCCTCATCGATCGCCTTCTTGTCGATGAGAATGCTCCCCTTCTTATCGAACATCCAGGATACGCAGCCGTTCTCACCGAGATTGCCGCCATGCTTCGAGAAGATGTGGCGGATCTCCGCCACCGTCCGGTTCTTGTTGTCCGTCATGACCTCGACCAGAACGGCAACCCCTCCGGGGCCATAGCCCTCGTAGGTGATCTCCTCGTAGTTGACGGCATCGGCGCCTGTACCGCCACCCTTTTTAATCGCCCGCTCGATGTTGTCCTTGGGCATGTTCTCGTCTTTCGCGGCCAGAATAGCCGTCCGGAGTCGCGGATTACCATCCGGGTCTCCGCCGCCCAAGCGTGCCGCCAAGGTTATTTCCTTGATTATTTTCGTGAATATCTTGCCCCGCTTCGCATCGGCGGCACCTTTTTTGTGCTTGATGGTACTCCATTTATTATGACCGGACATATCTTCATACTCCCGTATTTTTGATATCTTATCAATCCCCGCCTCTTCTCTGCTTTCGGCGGGTTGCGGAATCCGGATCTTGGAAATCCAGGGCGGCCGGATTCGGACCGGCATGGTAAAACAATATGAAAGGTGATTATTTATACTTTTTCTTCCCTCTGAACAAACGCCTATTGGTTTGTGCAAAGGCGCGCTTTTATAACACATAGCGGCCGGCATGTAAAATAAAAAACCCCTTCGCAAGCGAAGGGGTTTTTTAAATAATCCCGGCGGCTCCCTACTCTCCCACATAGTCACCCATGCAGTACCATCGGCGCAAGAGAGCTTAACTTCCGTGTTCGGAATGGGAACGGGTGTGTCCTCTCCGCTATCGCCACCGAAATATCCTTATGTATGATATACAATTACATATTGTGTAAAGATGTAAAAAATTATGGTCAAGCCGCACGGCCGATTAGTATCAGTAAGCTTAACACATTGCTGTGCTTACACACCTGACCTATCAACCTCGTAGTCTACGAGGGGCCTTCAGTCCTGACGTCTCCGCCAGAAGGGATATCTTATCTCGAGGGGGGCTTCCCGCTTAGATGCTTTCAGCGGTTATCCCTTCCGAACTTAGCTACCCAGCGGTGCCGCTGGCGCGACAACTGGAACACCATCGGTTCGTCCATCCCGGTCCTCTCGTACTAGGGACAGCTCCTCTCAAATATCCTACGCCCACAACAGATAGGGACCGAACTGTCTCACGACGTTCTGAACCCAGCTCACGTACCGCTTTAATTGGCGAACAGCCAAACCCTTGGGACCTTATCCAGCCCCAGGATGCGATGAGCCGACATCG
>Ga0302248_1000766_pt1 | contig 27952 bp, 21 predicted proteins | sample AAG_UR_Leu_MG_FD_193528 | JGI IMG/M metagenome (GOLD analysis project Ga0302248, IMG submission 193528) | Enriched activated sludge microbial communities from anaerobic digester in WTTP, New Holstein, Wisconsin, United States - AAG_UR_Leu | ecosystem: Engineered > Bioreactor > Anaerobic >...
CATGCGTGTATATAGTCCACAACCTGTGCAGATGAAGGATGCACTAGTAAATGTGCCCGTGCGGATAGGTGACTGGAATGCAACATGTGCCGCGCAAGAAAATTTCATTCCAGCAGATATACGGCCCGACGAACGGTTGGCGCGGTGTTATCAAAACGAAGCAGGGGATACGCTTCATCTGTATGTTGCCTATTTCACGCATCAGCGGCAGGGGCAGAAATTAACCGATTTCACGCTGAATGCGTATACTGAGGGGGATGAGTTGGCGATATCGATGGGCGGTGAAAGAAACCTTGTGAGGAGAGCCGTCCCGAACAGGCAAGGACCGAAAGAGCATATTTATTTCCTGTATAGCATTGGCGGCCGAGTGTTTTCGAACCGCATCGATGCAAAGATGTCCCTTCTGATAAACGGCATCTTCGAGAATAGGACGAATGGAAGCCTTGTTGTCATGAAAATAGAACGAGCGCGAGCCGTGTCAAGTGGATTCTCCGACGACGACAGGGCCATTCTCGAGTCGATCTTGCCGGTTATCCTTCACCACATGAGTTCCTGACGTACCGCAAGCTAACGTCTGTGGCGGAAATGTGTCGCGTACAAGGCCATAATCATTGAAGAAACCGTTTTTTCACTCTTTACCGCCGGCAGGTCATAAAATACCGCTAAGACTCCTGTTTGGGCGTATCGGCAACCGCACGCAGGAGAATTGTGATCGTTCGATTGAGAGCATATTAAGGTATCTGGGGGGCCGTAACGCTTTTTATCTGTCTTCCGGCAGGGCTGCATTATGGCTTTACTTGAAGGCGCTGTCCGTTTTAAGGCCGAAAAGAAAAGAGGTAATCGTTCCTGCCTATACCTGCCCCTCCGTTGTGTCAGCCGTTTTGAAAGCGGGCCTCACCCCGGTTCTCTGCGATAACAACCTTGATGATTTCGGCTATGAGATCCGAGAGTTTGAGAATAAGCTGGGCAGAAAGACGCTTGCTGCAATCGCGGTGCATCTTTACGGGGTACCGACAAGGGTTGATGCCATACAGGAGCTTTGTCGAAGTAATGGCGCCGCTCTCGTGGAAGATGCCGCCCAGGCCTTCGGAAATTCCTTCCTGGATGAGCAGGACGTGAAACTCGGCCTGAAGGGTGACGCGGGGTTCTACAGCTTTGGTCGCGGCAAGCCTGTCAGCATTCTGCATGGTGGCCTCCTGGTAGTGACGTCTGATGAAGTCTGCCATGAGGCCGGAAATATTATGCAGGGATTGAAGACAGATAACGCAAGTGTGCAATACTGCCTTGCGCTGAGTACTTACGCCCTCTTTTCAAATCCAAATCTCTACTGGATTCCCCAGATGATTCCCTTTCTCAATCTCGGAGGGACGGTCTTTGAGCCCGAATTCGCAACATCAAAGGGGTTGAGTGTCGCAGCTTCGTTTCTCAAAACAATGCTTGCCGGGCTTGAAAAGGAAAAAGAAATCCGGGGGGCGAATTCAAAATGGTACTCGGACAATTTATCTCAGGCGTGCTTCAGGCATATCGGTTTACGAGGAGAATATCCATATCTGAGATATCCCTTGATCATCGAAGACCGGGATTTGAGGGTTTGCATTCTCGAGAAACTGGTCGCGGAGGGAACCGGTGCAACCGGGTCATATCCGACCCCGTTGAATCAGTTGCCCAAGCTCAGGGAGGTGCTGGCGGACGACACGGAGTACAAGTGTGCAATAAAAATCGCAGAATCCATTGTCACACTGCCCGTTCATTCGGGGGTATCCGCGGCGAACAGGGAAAACATAATGAGGATCATACGGCAGGTGCTTAATGCGAATTAGACTGGCCGAACAGGATGAAGAGAAACACTGGGATGATTACGTCAATTGCAATCCGAAAGCCACGCTGTGTCATCTTTATGGTTGGGGAAAGGTGATACGGGAGACCTATGGCCATGCAGCCTATTATCTTATGGCTGAGACAAATAATGTGGAGAAAGGCAACAAGGTCGTCGGCGTCCTTCCGCTGGTTCATATCAAGAGCCTGGTATTCGGGAACACGCTGGTGTCCATGCCTTTTCTCAACTACGGCGGCGTATTGGCGGATAATGAGGAGACGGAAAAGGAACTTTTTGTAGAGGCGGGAATACTGGGGCGTAAATTAGGGGTCAGTAATATGGAACTCAGGCACATCTTTCCGATTACCTGGAGCAATGGATATGGGCCGGGAGTTTCTGAAAACCTTGCCGCACCCAAACCGATGACGCATAAAGTCAGAATGTTGCTGGAGCTGCCGGACACGTCTGCAAAACTGTTCGATTCATTCAAATCAAAGCTTCGCAGCCAGATTCGAAAACCCCAGAAGGAAGGACTCGTGGCGCTTATCGGCGGGACGGAATTGCTGGACGAATACTATCAGGTCTTTTCCGTCAATATGCGGGATTTGGGAAGTCCTGTGCATTCGAAAAGGTTATTTGGAAGCATTCTAAAGGAATTCGGCGGCAGTGTTCGGCTGGGGATAGTCAGATACAGGGAGACTGCAGCGGCCGCGGGTCTCATCTTCTGTTTTAAGGACACTGTCGAGATCATCTGGGCATCGTCGTTAAAATCGTTCAACCATCTGAGTCCCAATATGCTCCTGTACTGGTCGCTGCTCGAGTACGTGACGGATGCCGGCTACAAGTTCTTCGACTTCGGCAGATCTACACCTAACGAGGGAACCTATAAATTTAAAGAGCAATGGGGGGCAAAGCCACAAACGCTCTACTGGTATGAAGGTGCACAGCGCGATAAAGAAGACCGCCGGGGCGAGGGAAAAGTGGACCGCTTCAGGCAGAAAGGAGAGGATATATGGCAGGCGCTGCCGCTCTTCCTCGCAAACGCGGTGGGTCCCATGATCCGTAAGAATATACCATTATAGATAAGCAGAAATCGGCCGATTCATGGAGAGGCATGGATTTATGAAGAATGACCTGGTGAGTGTAATCATCCCGACATATAACCGCGCGGTAAGATGCAAGGCCGCAGTGGAATCGGTTTTGGTACAGACCCATGGAAACGTGGAAGTCATTGTCATTGACGACGGGTCTAAAGATAACACCCGTGAAGTCATTCGCGGCCTGGATAAGCGTGTAATATACATCTGCCAGGCAAACGCAGGTGTGTCGGCAGCCAGGAATACGGGACTGGAGGCAGCAACCGGGAACTATATCGCTTTTCTCGATAGCGATGACTCGTGGCTTCCCTGGAAGCTGGAAGCCCAACTCAGAGTCCTTCAGGCCTTTCCGGAGGCCGGAATGGTGTGGTCGGACATGGTGGCCGTCGACGAGAACGGCAATACCATACACGAGTCATATATAAAGTTGATGTACGCGGCTTATTTATACTTCGACAGGGAAAAGCATTTCAGGGTGAGCAAGGAACTCGTTGATGTGTGGGAGGGCTGTCCTGAAAGGTATTCTAACAAGAAGTGCTATTCAGGAAATATCTTTTCGTGGATGTTCATGGGGAGCCTCGTTCATACGTCGACAGTTCTGCTTAGGCGGGATCGTCAGAAAAAGGTGGGCCTGTTTGATGAGGGTCTGATCAAGAGCGGTGAGGATTACGACTTTCACTTTCGCACCTGCCGGGAAGGGGATGTGGCATTCATCGATGTGCCGTCGATCCGCTATCAGGTGGGAGGTTCCGACCAGCTTACGCAACCCGAGTATATCGGATGGATAGCCGCAAATAATCTGCGCACACTGACCCGGATGTACGACCAGGCCAAGGATGACATCCGACTTCCTCAGTGGATGATCCGCAGGCGACTGAGTGATTCATATGCGTGGGCAGGTCTAGCGCAATTTAATATTAACCGTGGGGCCGCGAGGTCGCTGATGTTGAAATCCCTGCACATCCGGCCTGCTCAAGGAAAATTGCTTGTTTATTTATGCCTTTCAATGCTCCCGTCAAGTGTGGTTGAAAAAATAGTCTGTTCAGAAAAACGAATTATGCATGCATGGAAGGCGCACCAGAAGCAGCCGGGATGAAATAGAGTCAGTAAGGCAGTTGTTTTTATAGACCACGGGTCGCAAAACGCGGGTTGATGTATCGGTGAGAGAAAAACACAGAGGAGAGAATGAATGGAATTTGATCGGACACGTTTATTGGGTAAATCTCCCATAATCCCCGAAGTATGTGAAGGGGTTGGAGAGCCAGGCATGGTCAGTGTCGTCATCCCGACTTATAATCGAGGCTATATCATCGGCAAGACGATTGACAGCGTGCTGGCACAAACGTATCGACCGATTGAATTGATCATCGTTGACGATGGCTCAAGTGATGAAACGCGAGACATAGTCCGTAAATATGGCAACGCGGTGCGATACATCTATCAGAAAAACGCGGGATTGGCTGCGGCGAGAAACACGGGTTTATCTGCTGCCAGAGGCGAATTCATTGCATTCCAAGACTCCGACGATATCTGGCTTCACTGGAAGCTGGAGGCACAGATGTATGTCATGCGAAATCATCCAGAGTTGGCGTTTGTCTGGACGGACATGACTGCCATTGATCCAAACGGTGGTATCGTGCGTGATAAACATCTAAGCACTATGTATTCTGTATTTCAGAGAATAGACGCGGTTCAACATCTCCCGCATTCGGAAATGCTCAGTTCGATTTGGCCTGGCTGTCCGGAGAACCTACAGAGTGTAACATATCGTTATGGTGACATATACAGCGCGATGTTCTTTGGCAATCTGGTTCACCCTCCCACCGCGTTGATTAGGAGGCAGCATGTGAGTAAAACAGGGGGGCTGGATCTGACCTATGCGTGGACGTGCGAAGACTATGAGTTCTTTTGGAGGGTATCGGAGAATGGCTTAGGCGCGCTCCTCGAAGCGCCGAGCATGCTGTATCGCGTTGATGCAGATGATCAGCTGACGAAGCCGCATCTGCTACTCTATATTGCGCGAGGAAATCTGATCGCCCTGCAGAGGAGGTATGCAAATCAACTGAAGCCAATCGAACTACCTCAATCGAAAATCCGCCGACATCTGGCAAACGCGCATTTATGGGTTGCCAATGAAGAACTCGTCGCATCCGCGGGGCAAAAACGAAAGGCGCTGAAGCACTTCTGGAGGAGTCTGTGCCTGAACCCATTTCCAAGAGATCATGTGGGCACGTTTATTCTCAGGCTTGTGACACCGAAACCGCTGAAAACAATGATGCAACGCATGAAAAGGCGTTTGTTTTCAAGGGCAACGTATGGCACCGTCATTGTGTCGGATTTTGGTGAGGAGATAACATATTATGTCTTCGAATATTATAGTGCCGCCGACGGTCTCCTGCCCGGGGTTTCATGTCTGTTTTGCAGCATGTAGCTTGAATACAAGTGTGAAAAGTTCTCAATAAGCAAGCAGCAGCCGTCGAATCTGTAGAAATGCGGCATACGGCATATCCATTCACCCGAAATGTCAAGCAAGACCACAGTCTGTTCAATTTCGATTTCCTTGGTGCAGAGGTGACTCGTCGTGAAAGCGGAGACGATTAAGACAATCGAGGGGCTGAGAAGGGTAAGGGACGAATGGAACATCCTCCTCGAGGGATCCTTATCCAATTCGATATTTCTTACTTGGGAGTGGATGTACTCATGGGCAGAGTGTTTCATCAATGAAAAACGAGAGCTTTTTCTTATCAAGGTATACGATGACGCCAATCGCCTCGTTGGAATAGCACCATGGTACACGGAGAAAATCAACTTTGGGCCTGCCTCAATCAAGCAGTTATGTTTCCTGGGCGGACCAGAGACAGCCTCAGATTATCTTGATCTAATTGCTGCCAAAGGGAGAGAAAGGGAAGTTAGTAATTATCTCTACGATTATCTTTTCGGAGTAGGGTCAAGCAGTTGGGACTGCTTAAAATTTCAGGATGTCAGGGCAGAATCTTTGTTTCTGCTGAACTTTATACACAAACATCGTCAACAGGGTAGGTATTTTGAAATCACCCAGGGTTCATTTTGCCCGATCATTACGCTGCAAAAGACAGAGGAAGAATTTCTATCTCAGATATCCTCGAGTCGGAGCAAAAGGTTCAGACAAGACCTGAGAACCCTTAAAAAAACGGATACGGTTGAGATTAAATCACACGTGACTGATGGTATTGAAGGTGCGGTGAACAGCTTTTTCAAGCTATATTCAGAGAAAACAGAATGGGAAGGGGAGGACCTTCACAGGTTTACAAAGCGGTTCCTGCAAAACTCAGTAGCAGTGAACTGCATTCAGATAGATTTTCTTATGGCAAATGATAATACGATAGGCGGGCTCTTACATTTGAAGCACAACCATACTCTGTCGCTCTATTTAATGGCAGTGGATAAATCCTACAACCCAAGAATAAGCGCGGGTAATCTGCTGGTCGGCCTGTGTGTCATAAGAGCGATTGAAAATAAGTTCAAGGTCTATGATTTTCTCAAGGGATATGAGGAATATAAATTCTACTGGACAAGCGAAGGACGCACGACGCAGACTGTTTTTCTAGCGCAGAGAAAAGCTCTTCCGATTGTTTATATGCTGATGAGAATGGGGAAAAACGCGCTTAAAGCAATACTGCGGTAAGCGACGATAAAAAATATTATGTACCTTGCAGTCACAATAGACACGGAGGAGGATAATTGGGGGGACTATACAAATACATCTTTCAGTGTAGAGAATATAAAAAAGATCCCGACGCTTCAGAAAATGTTCGACGAGTATCGTATCAAACCGACCTATCTCGTTACCTACCCTGTAGCGACCAATCAAGATTCCGTCTGCGTGTTGAAAAAGGTACTGGATGGCGGTAATTGTGAGATTGGTATGCACTGCCATCCCTGGAGCACGCCGCCTTTTGAGGAAGAACGGAATCCTTATAACAGCATGCTGTGTAATCTTCAGTACGATCTTCAATACAAGAAGATGTGTAAACTGCATGAAGTGATAGAAAAAAACTTTGGTGTTACGGCAAAATCCTTTAGAGCCGGCAGATGGGGTTATAATGGGAATACGGCTCTTGTATTGGAGGAACTGGGCTATAAGATTGATACCTCCATAACTCCTTTCATTGATTGGTCGGATTCTCACGGGCCGGATTTTTCTGGAGTCTCTCCGCAGCCATACAGGTTCAAAGCACCAGAGATCTTTGCAAGTAGGGAGGACGGAAAATTGACAGAGATTCCTGCCACGGTTGGGTATCTTCAAGCTAACTATGAATTATGCAATTCCATAGACCGATTCTTGACATCGAGACCAGGCAGACTCTTTCGCTTGAAGGGGTTGCTGAATAAGGCAGCCTTGCTAAACAAAGTCTTGCTGTCCCCCGAGGGCTCAGACCCGGGGCAAATGATTAAACTGACTCAACTTCTCATGACAAGAAAATATAAAATTGCAAACATGTTCTTCCATTCGACTTCCTTGCTGTCTGGATTGAGCTTTATAATTAAAACAAAAGAAGATGAAATGCTTTTTTTACATAGAATTAGAGAATTTCTTGCTTTTACACGTAAGGCTGGAATCAAACCGATCACACTGTCCGAAGCTGGTGACATAATATAGAGGTCTGGTGCTTATGGTTCTAGAGATGTTGAAAAAGGTTAATCGGATTTTCACCTATTTAGCTTTTAAGAAAGATCGCATGAGACTCAGAGGCCTCATGAAAAGGGGACTCAAGGTAGGGAAAAATGTTTACATATTTCAGGATGTGGAGATCGACTCCGGATATCCTTATTTGATAGAGATCGGGGATAACTGCCGAATCGGGAAAGACGTTCTCATCCTTGCACATGATGCTACCACATTTAAGGATCTCGGCATTACGCGTCTTGCTCGCGTGAGGATTCTTGAAGGCTCGTTCGTCGGGCAGAGGGCAATTATCCTGCCCGGAGTCACGATAGGGCCGAGAGCCATGGTTGCGGCGGGTTCCGTAGTGAACAGAAGCGTGCCAGAAGGACGAGCTGTGGCAGGAAATCCTGCGAGGCCTTATACGACTTACGCAGAAATAATAGAAAGAGTTGGAAGCGAGGCTACAGATGAAAATATATTTGACTTTGCGAATATCGAAAAGGGGAGCCTTACACCAAACGCAATAAAGGAAAGAATAGATAGGTACGGGATTGCATTTGTAAAGACTGTGCCAACTAACGACCCCTTTTACGTTAACACAAATATGGATGAGATCAGAAGAAATGCTGAAGATACATATAATATGTTTAAAATGAAATTATACAGCAAAAACGAAAACAACTGAATCGAACAGTCAAGCATTTTCTAAGTGTATCACAACAGTAAAATGATCGAATCAGGTCTTGGCAATAAAGTCTTCAAATCTCTGACATGGGTTGGCAGCGCCAATCTATTGTCCCAGGTATTGTCATGGGCGATAACAATTGTGATTGTAAGGCAGTTGTCCCCAAGCGATTTTGGATTGATGGCAATGGCAGTGGCATTCTGGGGTTTTCTGACGATGATCGGAGATTTCGGGCTTTTTGCGTCGATCGTTCAGAGTAAAGAAGTGACCGATGACCACTTGCGGGAAATATTCGGGTTTATCATCATATTGAACATGTTATTTTTCTGCATGACGTACTTTACGGCTCCTATCATCAGCAACTATTTCGCTGAACCACGCTTGACGTCCATATTGAGAACACTATGCATTGTATTCTTGTTCATTCCCTTTTATGTTATTCCCCATTCACTGCTTCTCAGGAAGATGAATTTTCAAAAAATATCAGTTATCGATGTATTATGCAATTTATGTGGGGCAGCTACGTCGTTGGTATTTGCATTGAATAACTTCGGTGTGTGGTCGCTCGTTTATGGCACAATCGTGCAGTTTTTTTCCAGAGCAGTGTCTTTCACCATTGTGACGACAAAATACTACAAACCGGTGTTTCGGATTGAAAAGATAAGAGGTATGCTGTCATTTAGCAGTTTTTTTACAGGCAGCACGATATTGAGATATTTTTTTTTCAAATCGGACATTATCATTGGCGGTAAATTTATCGGCCCGGATGCACTTGGATTATATTCTATAGCGAATCAATTGTCGTTCACACCCGTTGAAAAAATGTCTTACATAATTCCTCAAGTAGCATTTCCTGCATTTTCTAAAATGCAACTTGATCGTGAGGCATATGCGACAAATTTCTTAATAGGATTAAAATTGTTAAATATAATATTCATTCCTTGTTACATTGTTATGTTTGTTCTTGCTGAAGACATCGTGAATGTCCTGCTCGGCCCGAAGTGGTATGAAATTATATTACCAATTAGAATATTGTGCATTATTATGCCCTTGCGTGCCTTTGAGATATTATTCATACCTGCAATGAATGGTCTGGGGAAATCCAATGTCACAATGCTGACAAGCGGAGTCTCACTGCTTATTATGGTGTGCGCATTATTAATTGGCATTAATTGGGGATACATTGGTATGTGCTGGGCATGGGTTGGTGGTTTCATTATTATATACTTGATCATGATAAGTATGTGCATCAGAAATCTAAAGGTGGATATAGTATCGATAGCAGAAACATATAAGACACCTATCCTCTCAAGTATCGGAGTTGTGATGATCGGAATATTATTGATGCAATATTATCAGCATTTCGAGCATGCACTGATGAAGATTACGACTTTCCTGACCTTATCGATTTTATTATATTGCATTTCGGTATTTATAGTCGACAGGCCGATGATAATTCGTCTGAAGGCACTGCTTTTGATCATAAAGTCATCATAGAGAATAAGATATGATGCAACATGGGAAAGAATACATAATTTGGCGCCGTCAATAATGACAGATTCAAAAATTCTCAATAATGTATTTTACATTTGGGCATTTGTTCTTATTGCAAGACCACAGGATTTTATCGACGCACTCATACCTCTAAGACCAGCCGTATCCATAAGTGTAGTTGTCCTTATCTTGTTTGCGATTTATCATGGGCGTTATAAGACTAGGTATTTTGATAACCCTCAGTGCAGATTATACATTTATTTGTTGGCAGTGATGATAATCAGCATTCCCTTCGCATATTATCGCAGGGGTGCTTTCGAATTTGTTTTCACAAAATACATCATAACGGTGGTTTTCTTTTTCATTTTCTATAAAATTATCGACAGTGAAAAAAAACTGCATAATATTATATGGATAGCATGCCTTGGAACCAGCCTTTATTTATTATGTGCTATGTATAGGGGTGAAACGGTATCAGGAAGATTGAAATACGGAGATATGTTCGACCCAAACGATCTGGCATTTTTTGCCCTGTCATTTCTTCCTTTTAACAATCTATTTCTTTCGAAAAACGACCCATGGTGGAAAAGAATTATTTCTCTGTTCAATATTATAGTCAGCATTTTAGTTATCCTGATGACGGGGTCGAGGGGAGGGTTTATAGCTTTAGGTGTGGTCGTTCTCATGTTGCTTTTCGCGCATTCAAATATTGTAAAAAATATTCACAAAGTCATTCTTGCAATGTTGGTAGTAATCGCAATTGTTTACGGAGGATTAACCATTGATTTCTCCCGATTCAAGACCATCACGCAAATAGGGGAAGATTATAACGTATGGGATGAAACCGGGCGACTGGAAGTATGGAAAAGAGGCATTGAATTAATGATGAGCGATCCATTAACTGGAGTTGGTATAACCTGCTTCGACGAAGCTATCGGCCGTGATCGAGTTGAACGTGGTCTGCAAAATATATGGCAGCCTGCCCACAACAGTATCGTACAAATCGGTGTTGAAACTGGAATAATTGGTATGGCTCTATTTGTGTTGATAAGTTACAAGGCTTTCAGGATATTTAGTAAAGCGAAAAGCCTTGGTAATTCCTTATACTTACTGAAAATAGGAGAAATGGCAAGAATAGGTTTTGCGGGTCATTTTGTTTCTTCTATGTTCCTAAGCCAGGCCTATTCACTTTACTGGGTGTATTTCGTCGCATTATCGTCCGTCCTTCTACGAATTGGTATAGATAATGTTCCCTCTGCTATGAATGTGAATAACGCTAGTAAATGGTCAATTAAGGAATGACTCATTTGCTGGAATATCAGAAAAGCATAATAGTCTTAAAGAATTAGTGCCAGGATTGAAAATGAGAGTGAGAATTGGTCGAACAGTAAAGTTATTATCATATCTCTTCGTAAATCTAACGCTTTCTGACATTATGAGAACTTTAAAATCGACCTTGTTTAAGAATGATCTGATTTATGTATTCGCTATAGATATCGAAACAATTCCTGAGAGTGTTTTGGAAGCAAAGTTGGATCTCGGTGAAGAAAATAATAAAGTTATTTTAAAAAAGGGAGAGATCGAAGAACTAGAGGAATTCAGTAATAGAACGGGGGAAATTGCCTGGGAATTCAACTGTCACAGGTTTGACGGTGTAAAAGAATTTTTCATCGCAAGAGATCCCGATATGATCAGGCATATTGCCTGGATATATAAGAGTAATGATACGAATAGGTATATGATATTAGGAGAGAGAGATGCTCTGCTGCAGTATGGCTTGACACTGCAACAATTCAGGGGTCAAGGATTGGCACCGGCTGTTCAGAAAGAAGTGATGCGGTATTTGAAAGCGAAAGGTATTAAGAGGATGTTTAGTCTTGTTGAAAGTCATAATCAGGCGTCGATTAGAAGCCTTGAAAAAGGAGGTTTTGTCAAAGTAGGAAGAGTCCGATTTGTAAAAGTGTTCGGCTTACAGGTATCTAAAAAACTTAATGTTGCAGCAATGTAAAGAATTTATGGTTAAGTGAATGTTTAATGCATTATGCTCGCAAAAATGTGTTTCATAGACCCTTTAATTTAGGAGGGCATTAGATTCATGGTCAGTATCAGGCGAATTGATGCGGCAGAAAATATGTACTGGGATCAGCAGGTACAAAAGTTTGAGATGGTTCATCCTCTCAACGCGTTTGGGTGGGGCGCTGTAAGAAGCGTAGATAACTGGAAGCCGATATATCTCGCAGCAGAAAATGATGGCGTGGTTTGTGGAATGATGATGGTGTTGGTAAAAAAGATTCCATATTCACCATATTCGATCATGTACTGCCCAAAGGGACCCGTATGGAATTATGAAGATATCGACACTCTGGCTGCACTTTTAGCGCACACCAGACGTATAGGGGCAGAGCACAATGCAATATTTCTCAGAATAGATCCAAACATAAGGGAAGATGCGATTGTCGACGGAAAAGATCCATTCAAAAGTTTTGGATTCATTCATCTTGAGCAGAGGTGGACATTCTGGAATTCCCCACGCGACGTTTACAGAATTGACCTAACAAAGATTAATAAGGCGGACGATCATTTCAATATGATGGACCGAGATACACGCAGGTGTATCCGAAAAGCAGCAAAGGAGGGTGTCACCATCGAACCCGCTACTAGAAAGTCTGAACTAGAAAAGTTCTACAAAATATTCAGCGAGCATTCTATGGCGAGAGGATTCATGATAAGGGGTTATGAATATCAAAGTAAGTTATGGGACGAATACGTAGAAAAAGGAAACGGGAGATTGTTTCTGGCGATGTATAAGGGTGAAATGATCGGCGGGCTTATATGCATACAGTTTGCTCGAAAACACTTGGCAATGCATATGGGAACGCCTTATAAATATCAAAAACTTCAGGCAAATTATGCATATTTATGGGAAAGCATCAAATGGGCCAAGGAAACAGGTTGCGTGTGGTATAGTTTCCGGGGTGTGGGTACAACACCTACACAGGAATACTTCAAGAGCAAATTCCTTCCTGAGGTAGTGCCTCTTGTCGGATACTATGATCTTCCTTTGAAGCCATCAATATACAAATTATTTAATTTTTCTGAATTTACAGTGCTTCCCAAAGCATGGCCGCATCTTATCTCAATGAGGGAAAAATTCCACAAAACAAAAGTCGCGAATGAGGCGAATGAAAAAACAACTTAAATCGCCACTGCGGGTCGGCTTGCTTTTCACATCCGTAGAATACGGCGGATTGGAGACGGTCGTTAAAGGGTTGATTGACCATCTTGATAATGAAGCATTCGATATCATGCCTCTTATATTTACCGCTAACAGGCAGAAAGACCGAACGCTCGTTTCAGAGTTGCAAAAATCAGGAAAAAAATACTGCAATATCGTAGTTGACGGTGAGCGCATAAAATACATGAACCCCATTAAGAATCTAAGGCAGGTGCATAACCTCTTTAGAAATCATCAGTTTGATCTTATTCATACACACGGATACAGGGCCGACGTCATTGGATACATGGCTGCGAGAACTTTGAACGTGCCGATAATTGCGACTTGTCATGGATTTATACCGAATGACGCAAAGCTCATGCTTTATAATAGTATGGATAGATTCGTTCTTAAACACTTTAATCGGATTATCGCAGTATCCAGCGGTATCAGGAACGACTTGCTGACATCCGGGGTCAAGGAAGAAAATATCAGCGTAGTTCCAAATGCGGTAAACATGAACCATGATGATCATATTGTCCGCGATTTAAGGCACGCGAAAAGGGAATTAATGGGGTGGAATGCTAAACATTTTGTCATTGGCTATGTCGGACGGTTAAGTGAGGAAAAGGGCCTTGGGTATCTTATTGATGCAGTTTCTGATCTTATAAAATTGAATGTTCCTGTCAAACTCGCAGTTATCGGGGAGGGGGATCAGGAGGAGAAACTTAGACACATGTCGGAACAAAAATGTATCGACAATAGCGTGTCATTCCTGGGCTTTCAAAAGGAAGTACATTCGTGGTTGCCCGCATTTGACTCATTCATTCTTCCATCGCTGATGGAAGGGACACCCATGGCTATGCTCGAAGCCATGCTAATTGGACTTCCTGTAGTTGCATCCAGTGTTGGAGGAATACCCGATGTTATAAAATCAGGGGAAAACGGAATCCTAGTGCAATCGGGAAAACCAGAGGAAATTGCAGATGCAATCAACCGTTTATATGAAGACCAGGAGTTCAGGTATAAAATTGGGATGAGAGCGCGTCAAACGGTGCAGATGAGATACAATATTAGAGAATGGATAAAGAATATTGAATTTGAATATCGAAAGGTTGTGGCAGGCTAAGAGATATGTTGGTTGTTCAAATCACAATATTGTTAATTGGGCTGTATATATCTTTTTATGTTCTATATGAGCTATCACTGATCCTGATTCATTTTTTCATGTCGGGAAAGAATTTTGGCAAATATACCCCGGTAACGACATTCAAAATAGTTATTCCTGCGCATAATGAAGAATTACTTTTGGGTAGATTGCTGAGGAGTGTACGCAATCAGGATTACCCACAGGGACTGTATGATGTCTTGGTCGTAGCAGATAACTGCACTGATCAGACAGCAACAATTGCGGAGAGGGAAGGTGTCAGGACATTAGAGAGAAAGGATAGCCGCTTTGCAGGGAAAGGGTATGCAATTAAATATGGATTAGAATACCTAGCCAATGAGTCCTATAGCGCGGCATTCATTGTGGACGCAGATAGTATTGTTGATGAAACTGCCCTGAAAGAATTGGATCGGGCAATTCAACAGGGTGCGAGAATTATGCAATGTTTCAATGGAGTCGTCAATCCCGATGACAGCTGGTTTACGCGCCTCATGGATGTATCACGGACATTGGGCAATGAAGTACTAGCGCCTGCAAAAGAGAAAATCGGGCTCTCATCGAATTTGATGGGCAATGGTATGTGCTTTGTGCGGGATGTCATCGCAAGATATGGTTGGGATGCTTTCACAGTGGGCGAGGATTGGGAGTATTATGCAAAAGTAGTTTTGCACGGCGAGAGAATCGCTTTTGTGAATAAAGCCCGCGTCTATCACAGGGAGTCTATTGATCTCGAGCAGGCGACATCACAAAGATTGAGATGGTCGAGCGGAAGATTTGCCGTGGCTGTAAATCACGGTTTTAGATTACTCTTTAACGGAATGAAAAGCGGTAGCATAATGAAGATTGATGCAGCCATGCCGCTGATATTACCTAACCCATCGCTTGGAATTAGTCTTACGCTGTTAATGCTTGTATTATGTTTGGTTGTCCCTCTTTCAGGTTATGAAAATGTCATGATCGGATGGTTCGGCCTACTTGTCATTATTCAGATTACATTCTTTTTTGCTGGTGTATTGTACGTTAATAACAAGAAAATAAAAATTATAGCAATATTATTTTCTCCTTTATTCCTTGTATGGAAATCAGGGCTAGATTTATTGTCTATTGCCGGTATTGGTAGAAAAATCTGGGTTAGAACAGAGCGTAAGCTGTAATCAATTAGCAAACAAGAGTTGCATATACCGCCAATAATCTTCAGCTAATTCCGGTGTGCCCTTTATATAGACCAAAAGGTAATTTTCCATAATATATTTGAATTGGAATTAGCGGATTACTCAAATGGGAGCCTTCAAATGCTAGTGTTGTTAAGATATACTTAAACGTTATGCTTGATGAGGAGCTGATTACGATCAGCAAGGTACATGCATGGGCAGATGTAATAAGTAATTGAGCTAGAAGGGTTGCAAGAAAGATAGATCTATTATCATAATAATTCTTTTAAGAGATATCGGCAAAAGTGGCTTACTTGGATAAATTAAACATTCTTTTTGTCATACCGCAGCTAGAAAAGGGAGGGAGTGAAACTCTCGTTTACGACGTCGCTTCACGGCTAGACAGAAAATTATTCAGTGTATATTTAGTATATTTCGACTTCTTCGGGAATGAGAAATTCCGTGCGGCATTTCAGGAACAAGGGATTAAGCTTTACCATATATCGCGGAATAGTGCGGCTGATTTTTCGACAATGAAGATAATGGCAAGAATAATTCGTGAGAACAATATCCATATAGTCAATGCACATCACTTCGTTTCGATGTTTTATTCATATTATGCATGTAAAATTGCAAATCGACGGAAGCTTGTTTATACGGAACATTCGAGTTGGGAAGTTGATCAAGTGCCATTTAAATGGGAATTGATCGGAAGACTGCTTTTGAATCAATTGGATTCCATTATGGGAATCAGTGAGGAAGTCACAAAATCCTTATGCAAGAAGTATCACTTGCAAGTCGAGAATACACTCACAATAAACAATGGGGTCGATCTCGAACATAAGGGTATAGCGCGGGAAATAAGGGATATTAGAAATGAATTTGCACTAACCGACGATGTTAGGGTTATTGCTACGGTAGCAAATTTCAGAAAGGTAAAAAACCATTTGTTTCTGCTAAATGGGTTCAAGGTACTTCTCAAAGAATTGGAAAACGTCAAACTGTTATTGATCGGGCAGGGCACTGATGGTGATCCGGATAACTCTGAGTGTGATGTTCGTAGCTATATAGAAGAAAATGGATTGTGCGATAAAGTCATTTGTACAGGTTACAGAAACGATGTAAAGGAATTATTGTCTATCGCAGATGTATTTTGTCTCACATCGTATAGGGAGGGCTTGCCGATAAGCATGCTTGAAGCAATGAGTATGGGTCTTCCTGTAGTTGGTACAAATGTACCTGGCATACGCGATGTTACCATGCACGAAAAGAACGGTTATCTTATTGAAATGCATGATTGTGTTGCACTAAAAAGGACATTGTTTACACTTCTTACAAACGAGCAACTGAGACGTAGGTACGGACAGGCAGCGAAAAAAGTCGTCGAGGATTATTATTCATTAGATCAATGCGTCGGTCGTTATCAGGATCTTTTTCTCAGATTGATGCAAAAGTCATAAAATGTGTCAAAGCGCGATTGCGAGATAAAAATACTTGTAAATAGCAATATTGGTCAAGATACATATTCAGAATGTAATCGTTCAGTAACGATTAGAGTATTATTATCTATTAGATACTTAAAGAAATAGATAATAGCCTTCAAGAGGTCTTAATTGGTAAGCAAAAAATCCTTGGGAGCATATTGTGTTCAATCAAAGAAGGCTGTCTTTCTTTCTTTGTCGATTATATTTGTTATCGCATGCCTTCTCAGAATTGCGCCGATTGTTTATGAGGAGTGGAAGAATCCTGGCTGGCACGCGGCGAATATAAATGAAATGGAATTCTATTATGACGACGTAGCAAGAAGCCTTCTAGTCGGTAAGGGGTTTGTGCACTCGGTTAGCCCCCGTTCACCTGATTACAAATTTTCATTTGAGCCGGGAACACCTTTTCATTTTGTTCCGCCTTTGTATGCTTGGTGGCTGTATATAATCTATTTCATTTTTGGTCCCAATGTATTTATTGCGAAAGTAATCCAGTGTTTTCTTGATGCTTCAGTATGCATTTTCATCTATCTTTTAGGAAAGAGGATATTCGAAGAAGATAAAAAAGCATTATTGAGCGCAGTATTATATGCAATTTATCCGTTGGCGATAATAATGTGCTCCAATTTATATTATCAGATTCCGTTAAATGTTGCTCTATGCATTGTAATATTGGGCTATATGGCCTCGGTTAACTGGAAAAATGGCTTCTGGACAGGAGTGGCGGTCGGAGTATCCGCGCTTGCGAAGCCAGTGACTCTACCATTTTTACTTTTGTTGCCGGCAATAAGATTAGCTGAAACAGGATTTAAAAAGGCATTATTCAAGCCTGCATTAGCCTGGAGTGTAGTATTCATTCTTGCAGGACTCGCAGTATTGGCACCTTGGACTATTCGAAACTATATAGTATTCAAGAAATTTGTTCCTGTACAACATGGCGGCGAAGAGGTCTTTGTGCAAGGATCTAAGGAAGCGTACATTGATCTGGATGTTAATGCTCTCAGACAAAAATATCCCACGGGTCTTGCACCCTCGAATCAGCTAACTGAAACGGCAATCAGAAATCATTTTTATCACATACGTGAAAACTTTTTTGATTATTTGCGATTTATGAGCAAGAAATTTCTTCTAACCTGGTACAACACTGAAGGAAAGCAGAAGAATTATAAAGCTCTATTAGTACAAACTCCTTTTCTTATATTTGCTGTGATTAGCTTGTTGTTTTCAGGGAAAACATGTTGGAGTAGACCAGGCATTTATGTCGTAGCCACCATATTATATATTTGTTTCATTCAAGTAATGCTATTCCCACTTGTCAGATATACATTAGCAGTTATGCCACTTGTGATGATACTCTCGGCTGATGGTTTAATATTGGCTACACAGCAGATGCGGCTTCAACACGAAAAAAAATAGATAAATCAAATCATAACGTAAATAACATTGTTCAATTATTGAGATTGAATTGTAGTAATGGTCATGCATAGTATGGCAGCATACAAGCTATCCGTCAGTGAAAGTATAGAAAATAAGAAAGAATTCATTAGGAAGTAAGTGTAATGTTATATGAAAAGACTGTAATTTGCGTTATTCCTGCTTACAACGTTCAAAATCAAATCAGGCGGACTGTTACGGGCATTGGAAATATCGTTGATTACATCATAGTTGTCGATGATTGTAGTCCAGACAATACAGTCGATGTCGTGGCTCAAATTAATGACAAGCGACTTGTGTTGGTGAAGAATGATCGTAATATGGGTGTCGGCGGTGCAACAATAGAAGGATTAAGAAAAGGCTTGGAATTGCAGGGCGATATCTTTGTTAAAGTCGATGGCGATGACCAAATGGATACAGAAAAAATTGCGGAATTAATTACGCCACTTATTAACGGTTATGATTACGCAAAAGCGAATAGGTTTTTGCACTCGAAAGAACTGAGTCAAATGCCGATGATGCGTTTAATTGGCAATTTTATACTTACATTCTTAACAAAAATAGCTTCAGGTTATTGGAACATATTTGATCCTCAGAATGGTTATTTTGCCATAACGAGAAATACTTTAAAATTGTTGCCGTTAGATAAATTACATAAGAGGTATTTCTTTGAAAATGATGTCTTAATAAATATGAACATAAACAGGGCGAAGATATGTGATGTGCCAATTGGGGCGCGATATGCTGATGAAAAATCATCACTCAAAATATGGAAAATATTATTTTACTTCCCGCCTTTATTGGTTGGAAGGTTCTTGCGCCGTGTATACAAGAAATATATTCTATACGATTTCTCGGTCATTGGTTTTTTTTACATTGTCGGGTTGATTTTAATGACATTTGGTTGTATTTTTGGGGCATATCATTGGATGAAATCGATTTGGGCGGGTCTAATTGCCTCCACTGGCACTGTGATGATTGCAGTCTTACCGATTATCCTTGGTTTTCAGCTTTTTCTTCAAGCTATTGTCATAGAAATCCAGGAGATTAAGGAACAAAACACAATTGAGAATGAATGAAAGAAATTATGATATTGTGCTTCGGAAGGTAGAACAGCGGAAGATTGGTTATCAGATAAGTATTTGTGTTATAAAAACGTATTTGTTTAAAATCATAGGTAGATGAAAATAATTCCTATTGCTATTGGGTTAGGTTGCGTATTTGGCATATCGGTTGGCCAGATATTATTCAAGCTTGGCGCCGAGACCAATACTTCAGAGTCAGGATTAAGCTTAATCCTAAGGCTGATGATTAATCCTTACACATTATGCGCAGTAATTCTTTATGTAGTTACGACCATTTTCTGGGTTTATCTTTTGCGACTCGTACCTTTGAAAGAATTATATCCGTTGATGGCGTTGGCATATGTCTTTGTGCCAATTCTTGCGAAGGTGTTTTTGAGTGAAGATTTAGAATTGAAGTCGATAATCGGTGCCTTGATAATAATAATTGGCGTCTATATAAGTGTGAGATAAATTAAATATGTCCTATCAACCATAAATGCATACCACGGTGAAGGAGTAATTCCTTCACGCATATCTCTTTTAATTCAAGCACATTACAAACGATTTGCAACTTTCAGTGAAGGAATATTCCTGCATGTTTCCTAAATTACAAACCAGCATATAAACATATGATTTTAAAAATGCTAGTATTATTAGCTAGATAGTAAAATGCAGAGGTTATGGTATGAGTATTGCGAAACTAATCGGTCGTTTGTATGAGTGATATCTATACAGGGAAAATGCTTAAACAAAGGCACAAAGTAGAAAAAACAGAATATTAAAGTGATTACAAAACATTGCCGATATAGATAAACGAGATATTGAAAAGGATACCGGCACAGAAGCTATATAATGAAATTATATACTTAAGTAGTTGATAATATGGGTAAATATCAAGATGATAACTCGTTTTCGATGCAGTGCCGGCAGTGTTCTTGTTTACCACTGCATGAAGCAGCTCAATCATCCTGATGTGTTATAATATATAATTATTATTGGAAGATAAAGGATTGAAGGATATTTTAATAAATTATTAATCTGTGATTTTTATTGAATATAATCATGCCATCATTGCAAGGAGGGCATTATGAGAAAAAATATATCGTCCGTTTTTCTCCTGTTAATTATTAATGTAGTATTTACACTATTGGCAGTTGACGCATACTGCGAGATTCTATTTCAAGATGACTTCGAATCCGACTCGAGCAACTGGAGTTGCACCAGCGGACAACTGTCCAAATGGGACGATGGCTGGATGTATTGTGGGACGTCCACAGGCTTTGGAGCCGAGTGGAAAATGGGACCGGGAAATAATAGCAATAATGCACTTTATGCATGGAAGAGAAACACAGTTCCCAACGGTTACAGGTCGGAGTCGATGAAATGGCTTACAGGAAGTCAGGCAAGAAGGGAAATATATCATCGTTGGTATATGAAAGTGCCTTCCTCTTTTAATAAGGCAATTGATCCGGGATTCAAGTTCTGGCGATATCTAACTAGGCCAAACGGGCAGACAGCGCATGAAACGTACCTGAATATTTGTGGTGACACAATTCAGACCGGAGTAATTTGTATTCTTCCTGATGCCATGGCACGGTTTGATTTAGTAAACGTGCGTGACTTCAGCGATGGCAATTGGCATTCACATGAATTACGATTGAAAATGAACACCCCAGGGCAGAGTGACGGAGTTATTGAGTATTGGCTCGATGGAGTAAAGAAATATAGTAATACAAGAGTAGCATTTGGATATGCCAGCGACGAGGCATGGACTCAAATAGGAGTTGGTATAGGTAACGTGTCTGATTCTCCATGGTATATGACAGATTGGCAGGCAACTGCATTTGACGACGTGGTGGTAAGCACCAGCTATGTAGGGCCAATCGGGGGCGGAACCCCATCTCCCCCAGTTCCGACCACCCGAACCATATTTTTAAATGAAGGGTTCAATGACACAGGTTATGCAGCGAGGGGCTGGTATGATTACACATCACCTGTAATTGATACGAATACAAGATACAGCGGGACGGCGTCATTACGCCATGATTTCAGTGCTGGCAGTAACGGCCCGACTGGCATAATCCGACGCCACGCCATAACTGCGACCGATTCGGTTTATGTCCGCTTTTACGTGAGATTCTCTTCGGGCTGGCAAGGATTTGGGGGTGGCAGCCCGCATATGGTATATCTTCTCACAACAGCAGATGATGCATATTCTTCGTTGGCGCGTACACACACAACAGGATATATTGAAATAAATGGAAGTTCTTCCAATGTCCATATTCCTACCTTAAAACTGCAGGATGCTTTGAACGTAAATGCCAGTTACGTTAATGTCAACCTTTGTGGCGCGGCGGAGAATAGAGCCGTAAATGGGTGTAATGGGGATTGTGACATGCACGGGGGTGGGTGCTACAACGATGGTGTTGGTTGGAATAACGCTCGTGTGTTTCCATATAGTTCAACAATATCCGTTGACACAAGCTGGCACAAGGTTGAAGCATATTTTAAGATGAATACAATATCGGGCGGTGTCGGACAAGCCAATGGTCAATTAAAAATGTGGTGGGATGGGATTCCTGTCGTAAACCATGAAGACCTGATAATAAGGACTGGTCAGAATGCAACAATGAGATGGAACCAGATCATTATAGCGCCATGGGGGGCTGCATCACCGGTAGCCCAAAGTTTCTGGATCGACGAATTGGAAGTCGCAGATTCTTTACCATCGGGTATCGACCCGAATCCAGTCCCATCTACTGCACCATCAGCGCCTGTAGGGTTGCGGGTAATATTACAATAACGGCCTTTGCTTTGATATGAAGTAGATATTAAGAAAACCTCATGGGATCAAAGATATCGATGGAGTTCATCCTTGGTCCCATGAGGTATTATCTTTAATATTATTAACTATTTTAATTGCGCCTGATCATACAATATAAATGTCATTCAACAGAACTATCATTAATTATGTGATATAAAATGTGAGATATCAAACAACCATCTTTCGTTCTAAAAAATTCAATCACTTCCATCCCTTTCCATAATCAAGAGAATACAACATGAATATTGGAATCATCGGCTGCGGGCTGAACTCAGATTATCATATCAATTTTGCTAGGTCATACAATAACGCAGAAGTAGTGGGAATTGCTGACCTTGATGAGGGAAAGGCGCGGAGTTGTGCTGAAAAATATAAAATACCACATTATTTTAAATCTTTAGAGGCACTTATAGAGCAGTCAAAGCCTGAAATACTACACATTATAACACCTCCACAAGCGCATTATAAAATCGCTAAACAAGCAATAGAGCATGGTTTGCATATAATCGTGGAAAAGCCACTAACGCTTAATGCTTGTGATGCAAGAGAGCTATACGATTTGGCAGATTCGAGGGGAGTCAAGCTATGCACTATGCACAACCACTATTTCGACCCGTGCATGCTCAAGGCTAGGGCGTTCATTGAGAATGGCAGGCTGGGAAATTTGATCAATGTTGAAAGCTACTATGGGCTGAACACGCTCATCGATGCCTTCCGCCGGTATCCGTCTCCCAACGTACTGCCCTGGCTTTACTCCCTGCCGGGAGGGGTATTTCATGATTTCATGCCCCACCCGCTGTACGTGATGCTTCCGTACACCGGAAAACCGCGCGAAATCAAGGTGATGGAGAGATTCCACGGAGAGCTGCCGCAAGGCATATCCGACGAGTTACGGATCCTGATTGACGGCGAACGCTGTATGGGAACGCTTGCGTTTTCGTTCGCGGCAAAGCCTCATCTCCATTTCGTGAGGGTTTATGGGACCCGCGGAATCGTGCAGGTGGATTTCAACACGATGACGACGGTGTTTCATCCGTTGAGCGGTCTTCCCAAGGCAGCTCAGAAGGTGATCTACAATGTCAGCGAGAGCAAACAACTCTTTTCCTCCACAGTGTCCAATGTTTGGAATTTCCTGCGAGGTAAACTGAAGCCATACCATGGCATGCAGAATCTGATTCACCGCTTTTATGACAGTGTCAATGGGAAGGGGGAAGTACCCGTCTCGCGAGAGGATGCCCTCTACGTTCTGGATGCAATTGAAGAGATCACCAGGCAGGTCAAGAATACGAAGCTGGCATTCGAGCCCATCATTTCGGTGAAGCAGCAGGGACTCAATGAAGGGCTTCCGAAGGTATTGGTGACGGGGGCAAGCGGGTTTCTCGGTTCAAGGATAGTCGAAGTGCTGGTGCAGAAGGGGTACCCCGTCAGGGCCCTGGTTAGGAAACTCTCGAGCACGAAGAAACTCGAGACGTGCGGGGTGGAGATTTTCTACGGCGACGTAGCCGATGAGGAATCGCTCCGGGCGGTTTTTCAGGGAGTAGAGGTGGTTGTCCACGCCGCTGCGGATACAGCGGGTACCGAAAGAGACGGAAAATGGAGCACAATAAGAGGTACCAAGAATGTCCTTGAACTCTGCAGTCAGGGCGAAATCAGGAAGTTGATTTATATCAGTTCGTGTGCTGTTTACGGGGTTGCTGACTTCAGAAAGGGAGATGTAATCAAGGAGGATGGATACCTCGAGCGCTCTCCGGAGAAGAGGGGCTTCTATTCTTGGTCGAAACTGAAGGCGGATCAGATCGTAGACAAGGCCATAAGAGAGGGGAAATTACCCATCATCAGCCTGCGGCCGGGAACCATCTGGGGCCCGGGCGGGGATATTTTCACCCCGATGATGGGGTTTTCCCTGGGAGACAAACTGTTTGCCGTGATCGGAAACGGGAAATTCGTCCTGCCGTTTGTCTATATTGACAATCTCGTAGAAGCGATAGTAAGAGGAATCGAGAACCAAGAAGTGGCTGGCGGAATTTATAATGTGGTCGACCCGGATAGAATCACAAAGCGGGACTATATGAACAGACTTGTGAGGAAGATTCACACTCGAGCGAGTTGTTTGTACATCCCGTACAGCTTTTTGTATTTTGTAGTGTACATGCAGGAAAAGCTTTTTCCCTGGATGGGGCGGAAACCATTCCTCACACGGTACAGACTGGCTTCCTCGCAGAAAAGCATCCTATATGATTCTTCGAAGATTCAGAAAGAATTGGGATGGCAACCCTCGGTATCACTTGAGGAGGGGATCAAGAACGTCTTGGAGTATGAACTGAATCGATCCAAGATGACTGTATCATGATCACAGGTATTCTCGCCGACAACCAAGTCCAGAGACCGTCTTTCAATCATATTTGATTTCTGAATAGGCGATATCCCGGTATGTGTGGAATCTTTGGCATTGTCGGCCACGAGATTGATGAAGCGCACTTAAAGAAGGCGACCGATTTTCTGGCGCACCGGGGACCCGATGCGTCAGGCTTATTCGTAGATGCCGGCGTCGGTCTGGGCCATCGCAGACTGAGTATCATCGATCTCGAAGGCGGCCAACAGCCCATGTTCAATGAGGACGAGTCCTTGTGCATCGTCTTCAATGGGGAAATCTACAATTTCCCTGAGCTTCATGACGACTTGGTCGAGAAAAAGCACAGATTCAAAACGCGAAGCGATACGGAGACAATCCTCCATGCGTACGAGGAATGGGGTGAGGATTGTGTGGTCCGCCTACGCGGCATGTTCGCATTCGCGATTTGGGACAGGAAGTCCCAGAAGCTTTTTGTCGCGAGAGACCGGTTCGGGATCAAGCCCCTTTTTTATGCGGAACATGGTAACACCTTCTACTTTGCCTCGGAGATGAAAGCCATTCTGGCAGACCAGACGTTTCGGCGAGATATGGATGAGGTGTCGCTAGCATGCTATTTTTCACTCTCATATATTCCCGATTCCCTGACCATCTTCAAAGGCATCCGCAAACTGCTGCCCGGGCATGTCCTGACGAGGCAGAAAGGCAGGACGCGAATTCGAAGGTACTGGGACATTGCCTTTGAGCCTGACAGGACTAAGAGCGAGGATTATTTCATCAACCGGTTCATGGAGCTGTTTAAGGAGTCGATCAGAATACATCTCATCAGTGACGTGCCCCTTGGGGCGTTCCTGAGCGGAGGAATCGATTCGAGCGCAGTGGTCGCCATGATGAGCATGGTGACGGATAATCCGGTGAATACCTTCTGCATGGGGTTCGGAGGCAATGCGGGAGGGTACCTGGATGAGAGGGGCTTCGCACGCCAGGTGGCGGAACGGTATAGGACAAATCACAAGGAGTACGAGATTCTGCCGCAGCCGGGAGATCTGCTGGACAAGATCGTCTGTTCCTTCGACGAGCCGTTTGCCGATGACTCAACGATCCCGTCGTACTTTGTCTGCAAAATTGCGAAGGAAAACGTCACCGTAGCGGAGTCTGGCCTCGGAGGTGACGAGGCGTTCGCAGGATACGAGAGATACCTCGGTTTCCTGGCAAGGGCACATTACGGCAGGTTGCCCCGCGTCGTGCGCGAGCGCCTGATCCGCCGTTTCGTAGATGGTTTATCCGAACGTACTGACGGTCATTACACCGTCAACCACATGAAAAGATTTGTGCGTTCGTCATCTCAGGATGACGGAAACGCTTATTATGGCTATCTTACACAGCTCAATCCCGATATCAGAGGTGCATTCTTTTCAGGTGATACAGGGATCAACAAATGTCTTGATGCCCCGAGGCAAATCATCCTCGATTACTTCAAGACGGTCCCAGCGGAGGACGAGAGGGACGTGTTGAACAGGGTCTTCTACTGTGACATCAAGACCTATCTTCCTGAAGATATCCTGGCCGTCACAGACAGGATGAGTATGTACCATGCTCTTGAGGTGCGGGTCCCCTTCCTCGATCACCCCTTGATGGAGTTTTGCGCGACCATCCCACCTGAAATGAAGATGAAGTGGTTCCGGAAGAAGTATCTTCTGAAGAAGGCGGTGCGAGCCATCCTGCCCGGGGAAGTGATTGATCATCGTAAACAGGGGTTTGTAGGTCCCATGGCACAGTGGCTGAAGAATGACCTTAGGGCCTATACGGAGGATGCCCTATCCGAAAAAAACCTGAAAATACACGGTCTACTCAACCATGCCAGCATAAAGAACATCCTCAATGAGCACTTCTCCGGGAGAGAAATTCATGATACATTAATATGGTCGCTTCTTGTATTCCAAAAATGGTTCGATCTGTATATGGACGGCAACAAAAGTTCAGGTCGATAAGATGGAAATGACATTTTGGATTTTTGTTGTTTTCTCCTTTTATTCCTATGTCGTATTTCCTTTAAGTCTGACGGTCTTGGCAGGAATTGTCCGGCGATCGTGGGATAAAAGAAATGTTGAGCCGACAGTGTCGATGGTTATATCCGTCTACAATGAAGAGAAAATTGTCGCTCAGAAGATCGAAAATGCTCTGGCGCTGTATTATCCGGCCGAGAAATTAGAAATTATGGTCGTGTCGGACGGCTCGACGGACGATACGGAAAACATCGTGCGTGGCTTCAGCGATGCGAGAGTCGTGCTCAAGGCTTATCGGGAAAGATCCGGGAAAACGGCTTGCCTGAATAGGATAGTCCCAGAAGCGCAGGGCGAAATTGTTTTATTCACGGATGCCAATTCCATGTTTCCTCGGGATATTCTGGTAAATCTTGTTCGGAACTTTGCTGACCCGGAAGTCGGCCTTGTAACGGGTTGGACAAGATATGGCGATGTCGACCAGGGCGAGGACACAACGGGGATATATTCGAGATTCGAGATGTGGACCAAGGTACAGGAAAGTCGGGTGGCGTCATGTGTGGGTGCCGATGGCGCAGTGTTTGCGCTCCGAAAAGAGCTATTCCGGACACTTCGGGAGGATGATATCAACGATTTTGTCATCCCTCTCAATGTTATCGGGCGGGGAAAGCGGGTTGTAATGGATTCCGAAGTCTATTGCATCGAAAGGTCGGCTGACGATGCGGGTAAAGAGTATCAAAGGCAGGTCCGCATTACGAACCGAACTTTAAATGCTATCCGCCGAAATCTCGAGTACTTCAACCCATTTCGCTATGGTTATTTCACATATTTTCTATTTTCCCACAAGGTTATGCGGTTCCTAGTTCCATTTTTCCTGCTCGGAGCTTTTGGAAGCAATATGATTCTTCTGAAGGCATCAAACGTCTACAACTTCACTTTTGGATGCCAGCTCGCTTTCTATGCAACGGCCCTGAGCGGTATTCTTGGATTAACACATGGGAAAATATCGGATATAGCTAAATTCTTTCTTGTGACTATAATGGCACAGCTGAATGCGTGGTTTAGAACCGCCGCGGGAATATCGGATACAATGTGGACACCGCAGCGATGATTTATGTTATTGAGATTAACACGATAAAAGAGGCCAGGAAAGGGCAAAACCGTTTCCATCATTAGGCACTAAAAGGTCGAATGAAGATATGTTAAGGTCTATTCATCGTGCACTATACATGCTTTATTTTTTCATTCAGGTATTCCTGATAATAGCCTGCGGTGGTGGTGATTCATCAGGAACATCCAGTACAACTCATGATCAAACGCGAACCATATATTTAAGTGAAGAATTTGATGACGTGAACTATGCGGCGAGGGGTTGGTACGATTACTCATCACCTGAAATTGATACGAATACAAGATACAGCGGGACGGCGTCATTACGCCATGATTTCAGTGCTGGCAGTAACGGCCCGACTGGCATAATCCGACGCCACGCCATAACTGCGACCGATTCGGTTTATGTCCGC
>Ga0302248_1000770_pt1 | contig 27911 bp, 27 predicted proteins | sample AAG_UR_Leu_MG_FD_193528 | JGI IMG/M metagenome (GOLD analysis project Ga0302248, IMG submission 193528) | Enriched activated sludge microbial communities from anaerobic digester in WTTP, New Holstein, Wisconsin, United States - AAG_UR_Leu | ecosystem: Engineered > Bioreactor > Anaerobic >...
CGAAGTGGTGGAAATTGGTAGACACGCTATCTTGAGGGGGTAGTGGGGAGACCCGTCCGGGTTCAAGTCCCGGCTTCGGCACCAGAACATAAGGTGGGAAACCACTGAAATCAGGGAGTTAGAATTGCAGGTTCTAGCTCCCTTTCTTTTTGGGTCTCTATTGGGTCCCCTTTCGCAGGTGCTTCAACTTTGTCAGGGGTGCTTTTCTCGGCCGCAGGGCTGTAGACCCGCTCCATGAAGGCGCTCCCCTCATCCCTCTCGTAGTTCTTAATATACGAATAATACTTTTCGTAGATCATCTGCATGGTCTCATGGCCCATCATCTTCTGGACCCAGCCCGGGTGCTCTCCTGCGTCGAGCATCAACGTCGCGAAGGTGTGACGGGTCTGATACAGCGACCTCGGTTCAAGTCCCGCTTTCCTGAGGGCCGGCTTCCAGACGTGGAAGTTTGTAGGCATGGGTTCCAGGGGCTTCCCGTACTGGTTGAGGAAGACGTGCTCGGACTTCCCCATGGTGACCCTCCGCTGGTCTCGAATCGCTTCAACTACGGGAGGGAGCATCCGGATGTCCCTGACCGACTTCTTGGTCTTCGGGGGTCCGGTCTCCCCCTTAACAAGGGTTTCCCGAACCTTGATGATCCCCAGCTTAAAGTCAATGTGCTTCCACTTCAGAGCTGCCATCTCGCCGAACCTCATCCCGGTGAAGAAGGCTACGATGAAGAAGTTGCGGAACCTTGGACTGACATGCTCCAGGACTAGTTTTACCTCTTCCATGGAAAGAGGGTGAATGTCCGGTTTGGCAACCTTGACGTTCTTGATCCGGTCCATAGGGTTCCGGTCGATAGTCCCGTTGAGAAATACCATCTTGAACACCGAACGCATGGGCACCAGGACGTTATTCTTTCTCTTGTGAGAGCAGGTGAGCTCGCTGACGAACTTTCGGATCTCCAAATAGCCGATCTCCCCGATAGGAACATTGCCGAAGCGGGGGAGAATGTATCGGTTCATGGAGTAGCGGTAATCCTCCAGGGTCGACTTCTTGATCTCTTTCTTGATGATCCCGACCCATTCCATGGCCATCTCCCCGAAGAGAGGTTCTGGACCATTTTGAGGGGTTCTGCTGGGGATTTCTCCGTGGAGTACTACCTCCCGCAGGAGCTCATCTCGAAGACGCCGGGCCTCGGTGACAGACTGTGAAAGAGCTCTCTTAATTTTCTTGCCGTTGATCTTGGTGACGAAGTGCCAGGTTACACCCCGCAGCACCAAGTGGTGATTCAAGTTCTTGACCGTCATTATACCCTCCATACCTTCTGCGGTTGGGCAGGTATTCGCGGCCTTTTCCTTTTGATTTCGGTTTGTCTGACCACCCCCTTCGTTTGTTTAATTGACTTCTTCTCCAGCTCCTCGACCGCTGTAACTGGATAAAGGACCCTCGTTGACCCCGGGGCCTGGAAGTACGCCAGCAGCCCACGTTCCCTCCAGTTTTTCACGGTCGACTGAGCGACTCTAAACCTAACAGCAACTTCTTGTTGGGTCAAATAAACTACTTGTCTTGATTCTGCCTCCATTTTCTTTACCCCTCAGGATCAGGGGTAACATGATTGCGGCCGTCTCTCAGGTGGTCATCCTGGAGTGCCCAAAACGTAATTAATTCAAAACTACTGATCCCGTTAATTTTTAACTGTAGCCGTTTTTCGTTATTTTCGACCTTGTATCGCACCTCCCGCTTGACTATTTACCATCATTTATATATAAAATGCGCTACAGTCAATATTAATATAAATTCAATGTATTACCATAAACAAAAAGGTTTGCATCAGTTATTAATCGTTAATGGTAAATAATGGGAGTTAAAGTAAATTAGCCGTGATTACAAGCTATTAATTATTTTATGATGGTTTTTGCCATGAACGACATCATCAACCCCGCTGAAAAACGGTCCGAACTCAGGATCTTGGTCGAGGAATTCCTCGAAAGGGAAATAGTTGAAATTGAACATCTTGATAGCTCTGCGGCGGCGGAATTGTTTTGGAAGTTGAACGAGATTTTCCTGAAGAACACGGTTCAGGAAGGTCAACCCGACGCCGAGGATATGGAAGGGACCGACTTGAGGAAAATCCTGGTCCAGTGGCATGCGGGCCTGCTTCCGGTCTGGAACCAGTTCAAAAAGTCGCTTTACCATTTCTGGGATGAGGTACTCCCCGAAAGAGCTTTTCATGACGCTATGGTGAAAGCTGTCGAGGACCCGTCGTCTCCCATGCACCCGCACCGGGCCCTCATGTCAACAGCCTATCGGCCCGCGGACAAGTTCTACAACCTCAAGGTCAAGGGAACCGCCTACAATGTCACCCTCACCTTCGACGCGGGGAAAGTCGATTTCTTCCGGAGGGACCTGAATATCATCACCGGATTCCTGGACACACTGCGGAATGCTCCCGTCGACCTATTCTCCCGCTGCAAACATTGCAAAAAGGTCATCGTGGTCACTCGAAAGGGGAAAGAATACTGCAGGGGATGTGCTGCGAAAGCTTATCAGAAGAAGCGCTGGGGAGAAGACCCGGAGGGGTGCAAGGCGAGGGAGAAGAAACGGTACGAGCTGAAACGGAAAATAAAAAGAGGATAAAGGTATGGCCAAGAAGAAATCAAAACAGGCGCTCAGCAAGGAAATCATCACATCCGGTATCGCGTCCGATGGCACCTCCGTCACCGAGATCAGCATCATGCAGAACGTCAATTACTCGAAAGAGATCATTGACGGGGTCCGGGGCGCCTATAACTTGAAAAAGCTCATTTCTCTCCGGAAAGATAGAAAGCGTTACCTGGAGGAAGCGAAAGAACAGATTTACAGGACCTGGCACGGGACGATTTCGCTCAAGGTCCATCACGAGCTCTTCACCACCCTCTTCCTCATCGCCATGGGAACCATCCTCATCGAGGTCGAAGAGCAGTTCCAGTCGAAATCCGCCTTCGTGAAATGGCGCAGCAAGAACTTCGATGGACGACAGACCCGGTATTTTCAGCAAGCGGTCCAGCTGGCCAAGATGGGGGATTTTGCAAAACGATACGCCGCAATGGGAAAAAGACGGCTGCTGCAGATCGAGCATATCCGGAAAGAGGAGAATATCAAGGACCCGGAACAGCTGCTGGCAATTCATCCTCCCGACAAGGACATCTCGGACTCCGTAATAGACATCGAGGTCGTCAAGAAGAACCCCTTCCCTGACGTATCCTTTGACTATGATTTAGACGGGGACCTGATCAAGCACTACATCGACAGTATCACGACCCTTTACCGGTTGAAGCACGCGGGCATCGAATTCGCGGACATGCAGCATGCGAAGCTCATTGCGGACTACCAGAGACAAGCGCTGCCGGTGGGGGAAGCGGCCGAGATAAAGTCCTGGTTGGATAGTTACCCGAAGGCCGAGCGGAAGGGGATATTCGACGATTTCATAATGGACAGACTTCACAAACCGTCCGGTCATGTATTTGAACCGACAGGGTCACGATACAGCTTGAACCACCTTCTGGCCAAAATGGTTGATTTCTTCAAGAAAGCGGATCTCAATGATAAGGACTGGATTGAAAACCAGCGCCAGATACTCGACACCGAATCTATTCTTGAGGTGCAGGGATACCTCCAGAAGTTCATCCGAAAGGCGGACGTCAAGTCCCGCGAAAAAACTGTAAACAAAAAGGGCAAACGAAAATGAAAATCTTCCACGCCATTTTAACCTCCGACACGGTCAACGTCTTCTATGACAAGACCGGGATCAAGCTCAACATCCTCATCTCCTACGCCTACCAGGAGAAGAACCTTTCCTATCTCACGAAGAAGAACAGGGACAAGATTGGACTTCTCTACCTCGACTCCGGGGCTTTCAGTGTCTTCACGGGCAAGCGGAAAATCAGCGTCAGGGAATACGCCACCTTCCTGTCCAAGTACGGCGACTGTTTCGACGCCTGCTTCAATCTGGATGACCGCTTCGACGACATAGAGCATAATCTCAGGAATCAGGAATACCTGGAGAATGCTCTTTCAAACAAATCCTGGAAACCGGTTCCGGTCATTCACGATGCAGAAAATCCATTGAATGAATTCAGACTGTATGCAGCTGACCACAACTTCATCGCTCTCGGCTCCATGGGCATCAACAAAAAAATCCCTGTTAACCACATTAAGGAAATCGTCAAAACCTACCCTGACGTCAAAATCCACCTGTTTGGCCAGACCAACATGAAGCTGCTCGAAGAAGTAAAACCCTACTCTGCGGATTCAGCCGGATGGGCGCATCAGGCGGGAAAGGGAGGGTCCATCTATTACTGGCGGCCGAGCGAAAACAAGCGATACACTTACTCCTACGGGGGGCTCGTCGATGATAATAAGAAGCACATCAAGAATTCGCCCTTCTGGGATGAGATAGCGGAGTTCCTCAAGTCTTTCGGTTATAAGGAAAAAGATCTCCAAGACTACCTTGCCCGGCAAATCATCAACCTGTACTCCATGGTCAAGTTCGAGGAGTACGTGAACAATCTGGACAAATAAAAAACGAACCCGGGTTCGTTTCTCCAGAGGGATCAAATCATCGCTTTTGATGGTCTGGTCCCTTTTTTTATTCCAGATTCCTTCCGGGCACTGTCATCAAATTTCTTCAGAACAAATATTAAATTAGAAAATATCCCAAGGAGGATTGTGTCTATGAGCCTATCAGAAAGTGTTCCCTTAATGATTTCCCTTCCCAAACCCTGTCGTGACAAGCTTCGCAAAATTGCAGCAGCTCAAAATCTCTCCAACCCCGATGAGGTCATGAGTGCTGCGCGTCTGGTGCGTGAGATAGTGGTGAGGCACCTCGATTCCCTGAGCGAGGAGGACCATAGCCATGAAAACGGGCAACGATGATTTTTATTCAGAGTTGAAAGCACGAAACGACATCGTGAGTGTAGCGCACGCTCTTGGTTATGGCGGTGTTAGTCACAAGAAGTATTTCAGCGGGGACTGCCCTGCTCACGGAAGCATGGGTGGTACCTGTCTGGTAATCTGGCCCGATATCCAGGGCTGGCGATGTTACCACTGCGGGAAAGCAGGCGACGTCATCAACCTCGTGGAGCTATACAAGCGATGCGACCACAAGACAGCGGTCAAGTACCTCGCCGAGAGGGCTGGTATTCCTTACTTTGGCGGCAAGACGCTTACACCGGAAGAGATAGCCCAGCGGGAAGCGGATATGGCGGAAAAGGTGCTCGTCGAGGATATGCTGACCGAAGCAGCCAAATGGTATAACGAGCAGCTGCAGAAGCATCCCGATATACTCGACCATCTACAAAACAAGAACTATGGGTTCTCCGACGGAATTATAGACCAGTTTAAACTCGGGTTCTCTCCGGCATCAACGAGATTCGACGGAACCTCAGAGCTAGCCGACCATTTGAATACCTTCCCCGAGTTCAAGGGGAAAATTCTGCTTACCGGTCTATTCAGCGTCGGTTCTTTGTCCAGATATTATGATTATTTCAAAGGCCGAATTGTATTTCCCTATTGGAATGGCGGGAAAGTGGTCTACATGCTTGCCCGGGCGACGAGGAGAACGCCTGCAGATAAATATGAATGTTATCTTGAGAAGAACAATTTGACTGTTCGAAAGGCTGAGAACGGCAACCCCAAATACATCAAGTTCAAGAAGCTCCGCACGCACGACCCTAATGATGAAAAGAGAAAGTATATTTCGAAGTTCATCCGAAACGACGTGTTCATGGGCGAAGACTCAGTCAGGGGTGCTGAGGAAGTCATTATTACTGAGGGTGCCCCCGACTTCGTGAGCGCTATCGACCACGGATTCGCCGCTGTGTCCCCAGTGACGGTAAGGTTCAGACATGAGGACATGGAGAAGCTGGAGAGACTCACGCAGAGTGCAAAATCCATTTATATTATAAACGATAACGAGGAAAATCAGGCCGGTTACGAAGGCGCTGTTGATACTGCAAAATATCTCGCCGGGAAAGGGAAGAACGTGTTCCTGGTAGAGCTCCCCAGACCTGCGGGGAAGGATAAAATCGATTTAAACGAATACCTGAAAGACCATACAGCAGATGAACTCAGAGTATTGATGAATAATGCCAAATCCTTCCCCCAGATGCTCATAGAGAAATTACCCGCTGACTTCATCAAGGCGCAACCGACAATCAGGCAGGAAATAGCTCCACTCCTGCTGGATATGGAGGAGGGGATTCAACACTACTACGTGAATCTCATCATCAAGAAGACGAAGGCGACAACCAAAGTGATCCATGCGGAATTGGAAGCCGCAAGGAAAGAGAAAAGAGAACAGGAAGCGAAAGTGAACGAACCTCAAGTCAACCCGGAAATCGAGAAAGCAGCGCTGTCCATCGCGAAAGACCCCCTCCTCTTCAAAAAGAGAATCGATGTGGTCAACGAAGCGGGAATCGTCGGTGAGAGGAAGAATGTGGCAATGTATTTCTGTGCGATGGACAGCAGACTATTGCCTGAAAATCTCTTGAACCCCAATGTCCTCGCGGTTAAGAACGCCGGTCACTTCGGAGCAGGTAAATCATGCACCCTCAAAGTATGTACCGAGTTCTACCCGGAAGACGCCTACTTCATGATTACCAACGGCTCAGCGAAGAGCCTGTATTTCCTCGAAGGAGGATTGAAGCACAAGGCCCTGATTGTGACCGAGGGGTTCCAGTTCCAGGAAAACAACGCCGCAGACTCAGAGTTGGTTTACTCCATCAGGACCCTAATCTCGGAAGGTCGGGTCAGCTACTGTGTCGTGGAAAAAAACGATGAAAACAAGTTGGTCACTGTCGAGAAAAAACTAGAGGGACCAACCTCTTTCATCACCACAACCATCATGGAGAACCTGGAGCCCCAGTTGGAAGACAGGCTGTTCACGATTCACCCGGATGAAGGGGTGGAGCAGACCAAGGGAATCATCTCCATGAGCGCCTTGCAGAAGACAGGTGAATTCATGGGCCCGGATGCCGTGAAGTATTCCACCTGGAAGGAGTTTCACAAGTCGTTGAAACCGGTCATGGTCGTCATCCCCTTTGCATCAAGATTAGCCGAGTTCATCACCCGCAGTGACATGGTGCCCATCTCGACGAGGAGAGCTTTTAACCGAGTGCTTACCGTCATTCAATCGGTGGCGTGCTCGTACCAGTACCAGCGAAAAAGGGATTCGAAAAATAATCTGGTAGCGGAGATTGCGGATTACTGGATGGCGCTGCAGATTGTCAGCGAAGCATTCCGCGAGAACATGGGCCTGCAGGACAGAAAGACCGAGGAGAGATTGGTCATCATCGAGGAAAGTGGTCCTATAACCCCCAAGGCACTTGTTGAAAAGTATGGTGTTGCTGCATCCGCGGTATCACAGTGGACGAAAAGGAAAGTAAGCGAAGGGATTCTGACCTGGTGCAACGAGCATGGCGATTTCTTCATGGACGAGAGGGAATTGAAAAAAGCGAAGCACACGGGAACTGCTTACTTGAAAATTACCGACAGTTACAACCCCGCGAAAGCGACGGGTCTTCCCACCCCTTACGAATTAACTGGAGACCCGGAATGGAACGAAGGTGGAAAGCTGTTGAAGCTCTACGACCTGGAGCTTGAGAAGCGCTCTAGCAAGGTGTTTAGGGGTGTTAAGGAGGTGTTTATCCCCGGCCTTAACACCTCGGAAGGGAGTGAACCCGTTGATTGCATTCCCGAATTAGCAGATGTGGAGGCAGGTGTTAAGGTGTTAAGCGAAAAACAGGGGGGTGACGAAGAGATAAAGAATATTGTGGACGAGAACCCCTGGAACTATGATTCAGCGTTTAAGGAAGCGAAGGGTGGCAACGGAAATGGAAGCAGCACGAATATCAAGTTGACCCCTCACGTCTGTCAAAGGGGTTGTGTGAACTACGACGCGGTGAAGAGCCCGAATAACGGAGAGATGAAGGAGTACTGCCTGCGAAATGATAAACTAATTGAAGCGGGTCATGTGTGCCGAAGCTTCAAGGAAAAGGAACAGGCACTGCCGGATGGAGTGCTGCCCATGTGAAGATGGGAATGGCGAACAGGCCGGGGTTGACCAGAAGGATGGTTGACCCCGGTTTTCTTTTATGTAGTGTTTACCTCCTTCACCTACAAGCCTTCAATCTACAATGAGATCAAATCGCAAAGATTACTCATTGAAAGCAGTTATACAATACTAAGGGTCTTTTTGGAGCAGAGGCATATTGATCAAGGCTTCATGTATCGGCCTTCGCTGCCCCGCTCTGTTGAGATGGCCTATTCGTCGGATCGCCCTCGGCCAGCATTTGACTCAGAATCTTACGCTCCTCAAGCCCGGGCACAATACCGTTGATCTCTGCTTCAATTACCTTGGTGCCGTCCTCTTTTGTCGTCGTAACTAATGCTTTTGCTCGACCATTTTGTTCTATGGCTGTCATGACCCACGTGCATGTGATCGTTTCACCAACATAGACGGGCCCCTTGAATTGGAAGCTCATTGAAGACGCCAGCCATCCGATCTGTCCGCCAATTTCTGTAGCCAAGCTGGCCGTCAGCAGTCCGTGGCAAATCGGTGCCGAGAATTTCTTGGCTTTAGCAAAACGAGTCTCAAAATGAACTGGGTTATAGTCTCGCGATATGCGGGCAAAAAGAAGAACGTCGTCCTCAGTAAAGGTTCGTGAGGTTGTGAACGTGTCCCCGACATGAAGACCTTCAGCAGCTCGTCCTCTGATACCTACCATTTTTCATACTCCTCTTACATGTTCGGGCGCGGCGTGTTGAATTTGCGCAAAATGCCGCCGAAAGCTTATCCCTGATGTCACCTCAATTTCTAAATCGACAGCGAGAGCATGCAGATTGTGATGGATCCTCCCAAGCGCCTCGGGGGTAGACTCAGCTCCGCCCGCTCTGTTAGAGACGTAACCAGGAGTTAGCCGGAGAAGGCTATTATCCTGCTTATTCCAGTTTTATAGATACTAGGCCAATATTTCAGCCATATGGTGCGTTATGGTCCGGCTGCTTAACGCACCTTGCCAAATGTCAATCCACGAGCATCAGGCAATAGAGGTTTTGTGTTTCCGATTTTTCGCTTAGGGTTTTTATAAAGAAGCCATTGTTCCTCGCCGTTTGGAAAACGTCTATGCCGCATGATTCCATGGATGGTCTCATCTTGCCAGGCTGGATGCAGGTTTTGTCCTTTACTTTCGCGCATTCCTTGCACAGGGGGCATGGCCCGGCCAGGTATACGAATGATTTGTAATATCCGTCCTTGAAAAGGTCACCTTCCATTTTAACCAGCATGTCCAGAAATGCCATGTTGTTCTTTCCGCGCTCCGGTGTCTTCGGGGCCTCTTTGTGGAACAGGATGGCGCGCTTGTAGCAGTCGAGGACTCTGCGGGTCTCTTCCGGGGTAGGTGTCTGGGGCGGGCAGGAATGGGAATTCTTGAAGGGGCAACCGAAATAACATTTCATTCTTACCCATGCCGCAGTAATCACCGAAGACGGGTCGATCATCTTGGCATCCGTCGCACCATTCGCCACAGCGTATTCTATGTACTTATCCAGGTCATCTTTGCTCATGTATTTCCTCCTGTGATATTGTGGTTGCTGAGCCTGTCAACGTGTCGAAGCAACTTTATATTACAATGAGGCCGTTTCGACAGACCCAACGATAGATAATCTCAAATTCCCCAACTGGGGCATGGTCATTCAATTTATTACCTATGTTTCGGTTGCCATTTTTCTTTGCTGATTTCCCTCAAAAATAATTTTCAAACCACTGTATTTTTCGGGTTTCCTGCGGCAAATGCTTCCAAGTTATCGATTAATTGATCCCCAAGAATTTGCAGCGACTGTTTGCTTGCCCATGCCACATGCGGCGTAATAACGAGGTTTTCTTGATGCAACTTTAATAATGCATTATCTCCTTGAGGCGGCTCGATATTTAAAACATCCACACCTGCACCCGCTATAATTCCTTCCGTTAGAGCATTTGCCAGGTCAGTTTCACATACGATCCCACCGCGGGAACAATTAATAAGTAAGGAATGTCGGGGCATTTTCTTTAATTCCTCCAATCCAACAAGCCCTCTCGTTTCCTCCGTTAACGGACATAGAATAACTAACACATCGCTTGATTCCAGAGTTTTGTTAAACGCGGTTCTGCCTTCCCTGATAATTCCAGCACCTTTGCGTTCGGAAACAACAACTTTCATCCCAAAGGCTTCGGCTATCTCAGCGACGCGCCTACCGAGAACTCCATAGCCAACAATCCCAATCGTCGTCCCCCATAGAGCCATCGGCAAAGGTTCCAGCAATAATGAAAACGATTCTGACGTTTCCCATGCTCCTTGTTGGATCATCTCACGGTAGGCAAATAGATTACGCCGTAGTGCCAGTATCAGTGCGAATACATGCTCCGGAACAGAAACTGACCAATTCCTTACATTCGAAACAACGATCCCTCGATCGCGACAAGCACCTAAGTCTACACAATCAACGCCAGTTGCAGCGACGGCGATATACTTTAATTTTGTCAATAACATCAACTCTTCTTCACCCAAAGACACCCTATTCGTTACTGCAATCGTCGCTCCCTGCAGACGCTCCACGACCTTGTCTTTAGATGTTGTCGAATATTCAACCCATTCATGAGGGAATCTCGGTTTTCGTAATTCGACTCGAATGGCACTTCGATCCAAGAAAACGATTCGCTCCACCTGTTCCATTCTCCTGTGAATATTATCCCCATACACGATCATCGCCAACCATCATGTGCGCGGTCGGCGCAGCACCACAAGGTTGCCGATGTATTCCTGAACTATTTCCCCTGCCTGATTGAGAGTGGTCACCTTGACTTTGAGAAACCCCAGTTCCGGTCGTGACTTCGACGGATTAATTTCGAGAACTTCAGTCTGGACTCGCAGCTCGTCTCCAGGTCGTACAGGTTTTGGCCAGCGTACATCCAGACTTGCGCCAATAACTCCACCGGCAGGTTTGAATTCACTCTCCACGAGGAGTCGCATGGTGAGTCCCGTCGTATGCCAGCCACTTGCAGCCAGCCCTTGGAATAACGAGTTGCTCGCCGCTTGCTCGTCGAGGTGAAAAGGCTGGGGATCAAATTCGGCAGCAAAACGCTTGATCGCCTCAGCATCAATTTTCAGCCGTCCGGAGCCAAACGTTTGCCCTACTGCAAAGTCTTCAAGAAATCGTACAGCCATTTCATCCTCCAGCGCTGGCAAGTGCTTCTCTTATTTCATTTACAACAACACTTGAATTTTCTTTTCTCAGGATTGACTCCAGGATGCTCTTCGATCTTGGACCGCCTATCCTCCCAAGTGCCCAGGCTGAATACTCTCGAACAATCTCCTCCGGATCCTCCATCACACGGGCAAGCACCGGGATATACTTCGCATCCCCCGTATTTCCCAATGCGATAGCGGCGTTTCTGCGCAGGTATTTTTTATCCTTGATATAGTTGTACATAATTGGGTGGATTATTCTTTCATAGTACCCATCGGGCATCGCCAGCATGTTTACTATGCTGAATTCTTCGGCAAGCTGGACCAAGAAGGGATCCTCCGGATACTTTGTTTTCAGCTTCTTTGAATTGCGAGGGCAAACCTCCTGGCAGGTATCACAGCCATGGACACAGGTTCCCATTTTTTCCCTGATTTCAGGCGGGATATGACTCGTGATAAGCGGGCGGGCGCCGTCCCATGGCGTAAAGGTGTTGAATGCAATGCATTTTCGAGGGTTGAGCTTCATCGGCTCGTAGATGGCTCCTGTTGGACAGGCATCCATACAGGCTGTGCAGTCCTTGGGGCATTTTACGGTGTAGGTCGGAGCATCGTACTCAAGCTCTTTGTCGACCACGATGGAGCTGAGAAGGATGAACGAGCCGTTCTTCGCCGTGTACGCGAACGTGTTCTTTCCGTACGTGGTCACACCCGCTCTCGCCGCCACCTGTCTTTCCGGAACGAATATCCCTTTCCCGATTTCACATCCGATCTTGGTGAGAAAATCCAGCATGAGCTGATAGCGTGCACCATTGATGCGATGGGGCGGAGCCATATAGCATCGGGCCTGGTAGACCCTTCCGACCTTTCCCACCAGCGGTTGGGGAAATGACTTCTCCGCATAATCCCAGGCAAGCGAAATGATCGATCGGGCCGCGGGCATGATCTCTTTCGGTTGAGCACCCTTCAGCAATTGTCGGGGGTCCTTGTGATAGTAATCGTAGATGTCTCTGCGTGACAGGACTGCGTCGATGTGGTCCTGGAAATCGTTCGCGGACGTGATGCCGACCTTGCTGTAGCCAATGTCCAATGCAAAATCTTTGATGTCCGTTGTAATCGACATCGATCCCCCTCCTTTGCGAATTAAATATGTATTTACATGTAATAGATGAAAAAAATTTCTATTTGAGCAGCTTTTTTACGCTCTTTATCATCATATCGATATTCTCTTTGCCTAAAACCGTTTCCATATCCAATTGGGCTTGCTCCCACAACGGCCTGGCTTCATTCATCTTGGATACGCCAAGATCGGAAATCTGAATTCTTTTGATTCTATGGTCAGTCATTTCACTTTCGAGACGAATATAGCCTGATTTTTCAAGAACCCGAAGGTTTCTGCTCACAGTGGTTTGGTCCATGGATAGTAATTCCGCCAGTTCCGAAACGGTGGAAGCTGGGCTTCTGGCAATATTGGCCAACATACTGAATTGGGTTACCTTGAGTCCGCATGGCTTCAAAAAGTTGTCGTAATTTCGGGTGGTAATACGCCCAGCTTTTCTGATTAGGAAGCACAAGCATGGGTATCGTGAATTTGGCATTAAGCGATCCTCTGGTTTATCTGTAATGTATGCATATACATATTATTAAGTTCTGTCAATAACTTTTTTTACGATTGAGACGTGATCTTCGATCGTCCCGCAAGCCGTACGGATACCAGGTTATAGTGATTTCCGGTTGCAAGCTGCTATTGAGGGCAAAATCCAGCTTTAGCGAGTACAGGAAGTATCACACGCCTACATCCGCCAGTCTTTTCCCATATTCCCCGAATACCGATTAACACCTTAACACCCCGAGCAAAACAGACAATATCTCAATCATATTAACCCGTTGACTCTCCAGCGGGTGTTAAGCGCCCCACTAAACACCTCATAAACACGCCTAAACACCTGGTTCGCTCCGACCGCTGAAAATTATTTTGGGAATGCGATTTTTAAAATCTAAAACGCAAAAAGATGTGTGCTGAATACCCTGTACAGCGCGGGACCATATTTTTCATATTCATATTAGAGACCGAGGCGAAGCTGGAGATTGCTTGGCTCCTGCATCGTCTTTATCGGATGTTAAAATCTCTCTACTTACCGCCGTATTTTTTCACCAAATCAGCGCCTTCTTTGAGTTCGATAGTCTTAAAATATTCCAACAAGGTGATCCCGTCCTGTTTTGCGGGAACTACCTTACCCGGGCTACCAAAGGATATGGCTCCGCTGCCGTACAAGTAATGGGGCCTGAAACCGCTGATGCGAACAAGATTTGGGTCAATGCCTGATTCCAATAATTTACGGAATTCGGCCATTTGTAATTTCTGGTCGAGAGGCGGACTCAGCTTTGAACCTCCGAGGGTCTGCACGGTTGTACCGTCCGGCATCCGCTTGGTAGGAGACACAATGACAGGGGCCATCCGCAACGCAATCTCTCCCAGCCTTTTTGCCTGCTCGAACTTGCGTTGCTCCAATTCCCTATCTTGTTCCAATTTCTGTATTCTCGGCAGATCGTTCTTCAATTCCCTGGTGTCTTCACCCTCCGGGTATTGTTTAATGAAATTTTCATACGCACTCAGAGACTCAGACTTGCGGGCACTCTCGAAGCGAATCTTGCGAAGGCGTGCGGTTGCGTCCGGCGCCAGATCACTGTTGGGGTAACTGGACAGGAAGGTGGAATAAGCATATGCCGTATTATCTTTCATGGCCCGGTTGTAGGCGCTTTGCTCAAGCAGCTTCCTGGCTTCAGGCGCATGCTTTCCTGAGGGATAGGTGGAAAGGAAATTCTTGAGGTCATATTCCTGCCTTTTTGAATTTCGAGCACGTTCAAACGCGGCAGCCTCATCCTTCGCCCTCTGCGCCTCTTTCAGTTCCCGTATCCTTGTTTCGGCCTTATTCTTGTACTCCGCATCGGGTTTTTCATTTTTCAGAAACAGCGTATAGGCTTGAATCGTATCCTCCTTGGCTGCCTTTTCCCATTTGTCTTGCATCGTCGCACAGCCATAGGTTGAGATAATGATTAGACCAACCAGAACTCGGAAGATGCCTTTGTTCATGTCCAGCCCCCTTTTATTCCAATCATCATATGCCGATGTCAAAAAGCATTCCTGCTTCCTCTCGACAACGCAGAACCTATATTGGCTATCCTCATTTCCCCCGATCAATCCTCTCCCTGATACAAGCAATCAGGGTCCTCAAATCAGCTTCATCGAGTTGGAGTAAAAATTCCAGGTAGGTGTCAGTCTGCAGCAGTCTCTTGAGAATAAAGACGAGATCTTCCTTTGCCATCCCTTCCTCCCCCCAGTTCCAGGATAACGAACACTTCTATATATATAAATCATTGAAAATTCAAGGATATTCTTGGATTGCCCAAAATTCGCTCAGAAAGGAGAAGAATCACCATGCTCAACCAGTGCGTCCTCACAGGCAATTTAGGTCAGGATCCCGAAGTGTTTTACTCCAGCGAAGGGAATCCGGTGACATCGTTCAACATCGCCTTTCACTCTTCCAAGAAGAAGACCTGCTGGATCCGGGTCGTCTGCTTCCAGAAGCTCGCCGACATCGCGGCAAGGTGCCTGCACAAAGGGGCAAAGATCGCCGTCATCGGAACCCTCGACAGGCACATCTGGGAAACCGACGAGGGGGTATCCAAGAGCACCTACCAGCTCATCGCCAACACGCTGGAGTTCATCAAGACCGATGGCAGGGGTTTCAAGGAGGGAGAGAACAAAGACGACACCCCCTTCTGAGAAAGGAGGGGAAGTCCATGCAGGAGAAGACCATCAGGATCATCATCAAGATCGCTCAGATAGTGATCGGCATTGCACTGCTTATCAAGGACATTTTCATGGGAGGTGACAAGAATGACAACGGTGGAGCTTCAAAAAAGAAGTGAGAAGGCACAAAACCTCAGGGTCATCCAGGTGGATGAGACTTGGTTCTACGTGGAGTCCGACGAGCAAAAGATCTGTTACAAGGTCTTCTTCGTCGATGAGAATCAGTGCTCCTGCACCTGCGGAGACTTCGCCCGGGGGATCAAGAACGACCAGAGCTTCAAGTGCAAGCACATCCTGGCGGTCATGAGCTGCGTTCCCAACGGGGAGCAGGAGAAGGCGCAGTTCCTGGAGAGGAGAAAGCCCAAGCTCGACGAGCGATTCATCACGACGATCGAGAACAAGGACTTCGTGCTCTACGCGGGTCTCCTTGACCTCGGGCACCAGAAGGGAATCCTCAAGATCGACGTGGAGCCCCTGCAGCTTCCCACAGCGGAAAACGGTCACATGGCCATCTGTAAGGCTACGGTTCTTTCCAAGTCGGGTGAGGTCTTCACCGACGTGGGGGATGCCAACCCCCAAAACTGCCATCCCAGAGTCGCCAAGCACCTTCTTCGCATGGCCAGCACCAGGGCAATCGCCAGAGCTCTTCGCTCCATGACCAACGTGGGAATGACTGCTCTGGAGGAGATCTCGGACTTCGGGGAGATCATCGACATCAACGAGAATCGGGATACAGGAAAGCTTCCCCAGGCAAGACCCAAAAAGATTGCCAAAGTGGAGAAGAAGGAGACCAAGGCTATCCCCCAGAAGCAGGAGCCGGCTGCACAGGCAACTTCGGCTAATCCCCCTCAGAGCCAAACTGCCCCTCCATCCTCGGGCAACGGCAACAGGGCATCTGAGACGAAGAAAGCTGATGGCAATGGCAACGGACGAGGCAAGTCCAAGCAGGAGACCACTCCCAAGATCTCCTCTGCCCAGGCAAACGCCATCGCCAATCTCTCTCGCAGAAGGGGGATCTCTGTCGAGGAGCTCGAGAAGATGGCCGTTGATACCTTCGGCGTCAAGGTCGAGCACCTGTCTCAGAAGGATGCTTCTGCTCTCATTCGGCAACTCCAGCAATCTGCATAATCAATCCCGTTCATAATTCTCTATCTCCCTTTACTCCACATCCGGGACAGGATGCATGGGGATTGGTGTGTCCTGTCCCATCTTTTCGAAAAGCGCAGGATCCTGCGTATTTTGGATCAGGAGGTTGAAATGGAATTAAACGACTTGAGAAAGGAACCCCATCTGTCGGCATCCAGCATCGGGGATTACATAGACTGCGGGCTTCTGTACAAGCTGGGAAGGATAGACAAGCTTCTGCCTGAATTTCGTGCCGATGCTTTAGAGTTTGGCAGCTGCATCCACCTTGCCCTTTCAGACTTCCACCAGGCAAAAAAGGATGGAAAGACCATGACTGCCAAGGAACTGCACGAGCAATTCGAGAGATACTGGAAGGCAGCGGCAGAGGGTCAAGAGAACATCCAGTACGCCGAGGGCAAGGACTTCAAGACCCTGCTGATGGAGGGCAAGGAACTCCTCACGACCTACTACCACAAGTGCCCCCACGACCAGTTCAAGGTTCTGAGCATCGAGGAGCCCTTCTCATTCACCTTGGAGGGATGTCCGGTCAAGATCATCGGCGCCTTTGACCTGGTCGAGGAAGACGAGTCCGGCACCATCGTCATCGTGGACTGGAAGACAAGCGGCAGAGCCTATTCAGCAGCCGAAGTGGACCGGAATTTCCAGCTCACTTTGTACCAGATGGCAGCAAAGGCAAACGGTCATGCGGACAGGGAGATCCTGCTGAGATTCGACTGCCTCATCAAAACTCGTACCCCGAAGTTTGAGCAGTACTACACGTCGAGAACAGAGAATGATTTCAAACGAGCGGAAAAGAAGATCAATGAAGTCTGGAGGGGTATCTCCAACGGCGTATTCATTCCAAACGACGGGTCACAAAACTGGAGATGCAAGAATTGCTCATACAAAAAACACTGCGACGAATGGTTCGAGAGGTGAAAGATCATGACGGAAAAGATCATAAACGATGCGCAGGAGTTCCTGGTCATCGACTACGGCGGCAGAACGAGAAGGATCCTGGACATCACGACCCTTCTTCAAAACCACACGGAGGATGCGGTCATTCGATTCCTGAAGGGACTCCTGAGGGAAAAGCAGAAGCTGATGAGGCAATACCTGGTCAAGGACAAGACGAGCCCTTACCTGGATCAGCTCGTCTCTGAAACCTTCCGGATCGGCATGGCCATAACCGTCCTGGAGCGAGAAAGCGAGGTGAGTATCAGCAATGCGCTTAAACAAGGAACAGGAGAAGGCGGCGAGCTTCATTGAGGGGATCTGTGCTGTCGTGGCGGTTCCGGGGTCAGGCAAAACAAGGACCATGATGGAGAGGATTGGCAAACTCGTCATTGAACATGGGGTAGCACCAGAGCAGATTTTGGGACTCACGTTCACAAGAAACGCGGCAGAGGAAATGCGACAACGACTGATCCCAGTATTGGGAAATCAGGCATCCAGAGTCACACTGAGCACCATCCACAGCTTCTGCCACTATTTGCTTCGCACAGAAGGGAGGATCTTCGAGATCCTCTCCGGAAGAGACCAGCTTGTTTTCATCAGGAATGTCATGAGGGATCTAAAAGTAAAGAATCTCTCCATCGGGATGGTCATGCAGGAAATCTCACTTGCCAAAAATAACCTGATCTCGGTCGAGGAGTTCAGGACCCTCTATGATGGCGACAAATCCATGCTGAAAGTGGCAGATGTCTACGAGCACTACGAGTCTGAGAAGGAGAAGAGGTATCTCTACGACTTCGATGACCTCCTGGTCAGGGCATATCAACTGCTCAGCGAGAACCCTTCCATCCGGGAGAAGTATGTCGAGCGTTACCTGCATCTGCTGGTCGATGAGTACCAGGACACTAATCCCTTGCAGCTTGAAATCCTGAAGACCCTCATCGAAGGTTCCAACAACGGCTCCAGCTTCTGGGTCTGTGGTGACGACTGGCAGAGCATCTATGGGTTCATCTCCGCATCGGTCCGGAACATCATCAACTTCGAGCAGATGTTTCCGGGTTCAAGGATCTTCATCCTCAACCGCAACTACCGGAGCACCCCACAGATATTGAAAGTCTGCCAGAACCTCATCGAGCACAACGAGCGTAAGATTCAAAAGACACTCATGACCAAGAATCCCGATGGCGAGGAAGTTATAGTCCTTGAAGGCTCTTCCGAAGAGGGGGAGGCTCTTAACCTGGTCAACGAGATTCAGGAGCTCATCTGGAACAGGGGATTCGAGTACAAGGACATCGCGGTCCTTTATCGTGCAAACTTTCAGAGCAGGGTTCTGGAGGAGTGCTTCTCCCAGCACAAGATCCCCTACCGCATCGAAAATGGTCTTGGTTTCTACAATCGCCCCGAGGTGAAAAAGCTCCTGGACTATCTCAGGGTCATCTCTGACCCCAATTCCGATGCCGGCGACGAGGCATTGCTGTCCATTCTGAATGTCCCTGTTCGCTACATCGGAAGGAAGGTCATCACTCAGCTTGAGGAAGAAGCAGGGAGCAAGGGGGTCCATCTCTACGAGGCTCTAAAGTCGTTCAGACCGGATATCCCCTTTATCCGGAAGAACGTCAGGGAGCTTGTCTCGTTCTTGGACCCCCTGACCCAGCTTGCCCATACCCTGCACCCAGCGGAAGTCATCAATCTGTTGAGAAACAATCTCGACTACGACCGCTACGTCACGGATGAGGATATTCCGACCCCTGATGACTCCAAGATCCAGAACCTGAACCAGCTGCAACTCGCTGCAACACGGTTTTCCAGTATCAAGGCATTTATTGAATACACGGAGACCTTCCAGGACGAGACTACCAATGACGAGGAGGGGGTATCCCTCATGACCATACATAAAGCGAAGGGGCTGGAGTTCCCGGTCGTCTTCGTGGTCGGACTGGTCGAAGGGATACTCCCCTCCAAGAAAGGCGACATCGAGGAGGAGCGAAGGATCTGCTTCGTTGCCATGAGTAGGGCAATGAAGCTGCTCTTTCTCTCTTGGTCCCACACCTACCTGGGGCAACCCTCAAAGCGCTCCCTTTTTCTGGACGAAGCGATGGGGGTCAAACAGGACCCATAAACCCCTCCAGAACCTTCTAAAACCGTCTACAACAAGAGAACTCCCTTAAACCCTATCTCGAATGGGGAAGGATCAATTTTGACCTTCCCCTTACTTATCAAAGAGCAGGTTACTGCCAGAAAGGAGAACATCTATGTCATTTGAATTACTATACTTTCGCGATTCCGACCGGATCGTGAGGAAAAAGAAGATGGGCAGCGTCATCCTCTCAACGTTGCGTTACCTTGATGATGTTCTGCAGGGGACACTCTACAGGGGGGAACTTCTGCGGCAGGCTCTCTCTGAAATGGATTGGAGGCAGGAACCCCTGAGCATTCTGGACGGGCGCCGCTACCAGTACAAGGGTCTGCTTAACGGGGTGGCCATCGACGGCAGCTTTTCGAGCTACGAGTACGTGCAGGATGCCCTGCTCAGGCTCCAGGTGGGATTCGACAAGAAGAAGATCGAGACAGGTATCGTCCTTTTGACCGCCCTGAGAAGCGAGAAATCCCCTCTCGGCAGCACCAGGGAACTGGTCGAGCAGGAGATTCAGGACCTCTACCCCACCATCAGCATGCCCGTGATCGTTGCCCTCTTCGACCTGGGGAAACCCGGCAACTACACGCAGGAGACCAAGGAAGAGACCCACAATGACCAGACAGCCGAAAGCAATGCTGACCCTGCAGATGATCATCATGGCAATCAGGAACCTGTATCGGATGGTGTCCAGAAGGCTGAGAAGAAACGGAAGCGGCCTGTTAGGTCGAAAGAAAAGGAGGAAGAACCATGTCCAGCATGACGACCCTCGAGAAGGTCTATGACCGAGTGACGAGCATGGCTAGGTTCCATGAGGACAGGCTGATTCCTGTCGATGACGTCTCCTTTGCGGACCTAGAGCGGGTTTGCATCTCGGGTGCAAGCTACAATTTGCGACCTATCGCCCAGCAGAGCATTTGTTGGCGACTGGAAATCCCGATCCAGTATTTGCGGAAGTGCCCTGCAGAAATCCAGAAAAACAATCTCGACTACTGGATCAGGCACGAAAAGAACGAAAATCTGTTCTTCCGGTTCGACGGCAACGAGGTCAGGGCGATCTTTACCCCGAGATACATTCCCACGGACAACAAGCAGGTTCTTGATAGGTTGCTCGAGCACGGATACAAACCCAACACCCGAGTTCAATGCTCGCTGGACGACGAGTTCATGCTGGTCAGCATCCCGGATGAGCGGGATACTTTCCGGATCAATGGTGACAAGATGACTCCTGGCATTTCTGTGAGCAACTCCGAAGTAGGACTGGCAGCTCTGTCGATATCGACGTTTACCCTGAGACTGATCTGTACCAACGGGATGATCTCCAAGACAGAGGTGTCCGCATCCTACAGGCACGTCTCCAGCAAGCTCCTTTCAAACCTCCCGGGAGTCTTGAATGAACTGCGGGCAGGTTTCGGTCGACAGCGAGAGCAGTTCAAAATCTCGTTGGAAAGCAAGGTGGAAAACCCCGAGGCAACCATCGAGAGTTTCAATCGCCAGTTCGAACTCCGGAAGGAGGAGAAGGAAGCGGTGGAGTGGGCCCTTGCGCAGGAATATGGGTTCACAATGTTCTCGGTGGTCAACACGTACACGAAAGCTTCGCAGTATGAGCTCCTCTCTGCGGAGAGCAGGTTTCGGTTGCAGAAGGTGGGTGGGATGGTGTTGGGGATGGTAAACTGAACTGAATCTGTCAATAGAAGAAGATCAGGGCAAAATACAATTTGCGCCCTGATCTTCTCTTCATATTTTGTTCATGGTTTAACTTGCTAAACCGTTCAGTATTTAGTTCTCTTCACATTCCGGTGAATATTCTTCATCCTTTTGAAACGCTTCTGGTAAGTATTTATTGTAATGTTTTCTGAGATATTCTAACGAATCCTCCCTATTGGCCCTAAACTGTAGCTGCTCCTGAAAGAACTTTAATCGCCCTTGACATTCTGTAATGAGCTGACCCCAAGGTTTTACCCATATCTTTATGTTTTGTTCGGAATCATCATGCAGACACCAAGGGGGCAAGTGTTTTTGACTCGCTTGCCTTCGAACGCTATCCTCCATGTCATTGGATATAAGCCAGAAACTCCATTTGACATCAACTCCTCTAAATCTGTCATCATTTGCTACGGTGAATGCATAGCTCCTGATCTGATTCAACGATTCGTCATTTAATTTATAACTCGGGCGTTTCAGTTCTATCACAAGGTGTTCTCTTACATCACCATGTGGTGTCGGTATTTTCCGTCCTATAACGAGATCAAGAATACCCTTGGAACCATCTGATCGTCTAACCTCATCCACTACATCACATTCTTTACCTAACAGCTTCAAATGTCTTTTTAGTAATTCAGTAAGAGATTGATCATCCAATGTCAGGTTAAATTCCTCGCCGAATATCCAGGTATTTTCTGCGAGCATTCTATGTAGTTGACGACGTTCTAATAATGCCTTCTTTGATTCAGGATCAAAAAGGAGTAATTCGAGACCGCTTAGAAATGTTAACCTATTGGTTACAGTAGTTGAGGCAGTAATAATTGAATCTAATGATGTTTGCTGAATTAGTTCAGCAAAATCCTCTTGTTTTTGTTTTGGGAGCTCTAATATTTCACCGAGGATTACCTGAATCGATGCAGGACTCGTTTCTAAAGCATTCCGCAATAATCGAAACGCTAATTGCTTACTCCTTTGACTTCCTTCCTCAAAATCGGGTAGATAAGAATGGATATTCAACGCACAGACATCGAATACTTGGCGTTCTGCTTCTTCAACGGGTGTTTTTGGCTCTTGTTCATACGGATAGACACGTTGAGCTTTCCATCTTTTCACAAGTATGGAAGCTTCGTCAGCAGATCGCTTTCTAAAATGCACTCGTAAACGATTCCGCGCTTCCTCAATTAGCTGTTTGACAGGAGGGTAAAGCTCAGCTGACTGCAAATCACCAGTCTCATTAAGTTCTCTAAAGAAATCAGATTTCATATATGCTGTGAAATTAAATCCCCTAGCATGTATGCCAGCTGGTATTTCTAAAAGAGTAAATCCCCCGGAATCACATAAATACAGAGAACGTTCCGCCTGTTGGGTCCACTCAATAACTGTAAGAATTACTTTTACTGGTGATCCGTTAAGCCCTACATTCTCTTCTATTTCAAAATCATATACGCCTGATTCTAAATGGCTAGCATCTATTCTCGTACCATCATATATTATGGAGATATCAGGATATTGACGCAGGTAGAGTGCAAAATGACAGGCAATTTCATTAACAGCTCCAATTCCGCGAATCGAAGTGAAATTTTTGTTTATATTATTTATTATGACTTCTGTTCCAGAGGATGAGTGAGATTCCAAAGGATCCGAAAGTGTGAAGTGTCCAAGATCTTCTGCTTTTCCAATTATTTGATATTCTTTAGTGACTCCGTTGCATCTATAGCGGGTCAACCACGTTATATATTGTCCAATGGCAAATGCGCGAAATCTGCCTCTGCCTAATCTCCCATGTAAAAGTCTCTTGTATCCTTTAGATTTTATATGCTTTCTTTTCCAAGATCCGCCTAAATTGCTGAAATCGCTTTCTGCCTGTTCATAATTCAGACCATGTCCATCATCTATGACACGAATAGATTCCATACTTCCCAGAGCATCTTCAGCAATGATAACTTCGACATTTTTTGAATCCGCATCGAGAGAATTCCAAATCAATTCTGCCAATGCTAGAATTGGTTTCTTGGTTTGTGATAAAGTATTCAGGTGATCACTATTAACTTTGACGGTAAGTGTTTTCACGTCTGTACTCCTTGCGAAACAATAAGGTCAAAGATAAGGTTGCTCCACCCGTTAACAGCTCAAGATGTTTTCATTCATAAATCGTTGTACTCTTCGAATACAAATGCTTCTGGAAATCAATAAACGTCGTTTTAATACTATCAACCCCTCCCAGCATTTCTGCCGCATCGCTGATTGTCTGATATTTCAGCATCAGGAGATCCGGCAGCTTCTCCTGATCCAACTCCTCGACTCCGGTTTCAATGTACTTGGATAGCACAAATTCCAGAAACTCTTTCTGCTTGTTATTCAGCATGGCGAATATCTTGGACTGAGCGCCGGCAACCCGCGTTTCCCTTGTGATCGGTTTTATTGCAAAGGATATGTATTCCAGGACGTCGAAAATATCACTATTTTCAGCTTCAATCAGGTATTGAAGGGTGGATAGTTCCTCCTTCCCGTATCCGGATTCAGCGAGCTTATCGAGCAGTCTCCTCCTGGTTGCAGGGTAGGACCAGATTTTGCGAAGCTCCTCCTCGTCCTTGAAGAATTCCGGTAATTTCCCAAAGAGCTGCTTTAGGAATTCCTCCACTGAGATTGGTTTTCCATCTGCATTCCAGAAGGAGGTGGAAATCATATGCTGGATTTGGCGCTCTTTTCCGTCACCGAGCTTCACCTTGATCTTTGTCTTCGGGGGTTCTGGTGGTTCGGGAGGTTCCTGTTTTCCTGGTTTCTCCGGTTTATCAGGTTTCTCCGGTTTCGGTTCAGGTGCTATGGGTTCCCCATCCCATTCCTTGTCGAGAAAATGATGGTACGCATCGACAAAGTCGTAGATGGTGAAGAATTCCTTCCCGTCGAATAACCTCGTCCCTCGACCGATAATCTGCTTGAACTCAATCATCGAGTTGATGGGTCTCATGAGGATGATATTGCGGATATTCCTGGCGTCTACACCGGTGGAAAGCTTTTGGGAGGTTGTCAGAATAGTCGGAATGGTCTTTTCGTTGTCCCTGAACTCCTTCAAGTACTGGTCACCGAGAGCTCCGTCGTTAGCGGTCACACGGACGCAATAATTCGGTTCTTTGCTATTTTTATGTTGATTAACCAAATCCCGTACCGCCGCTGCATGGTCCTGCGTTGCACAGAAAACAATCGCCTTTTCCTGCTGATTGATCTCGGAGAGAAAGATCTTCACTCGCTTCGCTTCACGTTCCTTGATCTCAATGATTTTGTTGAAATCCGGTTCCGTGTAAATCTTTCCCTCTTCTACCTCCCCTTCAATGATCTGGTCATCCGAGGTATAAATGTAATCGTCCAGTGTGGTCTTGATCCGCTTTACCTTGAAGGGGGTCAGATACCCGTCATTGATCCCTTCCTTGAGCGAATAGATGTAAACCGGATCCCCGAAGTACTTGTAGGTGTCGACATTGTCCTTGCGCTTGGGGGTTGCAGTTAATCCTAGCTGGACAGCGGGAGAAAAGTATTCCAGTATTCCTCGCCAGTTTCCCTCGTCGTTCGCTCCTCCCCTGTGGCACTCGTCGATGATGATGAAATCGAAATAATCAGCGGGATATTCCCCGAAATAGGGTTTGTTATCCGGTCCACTCATGAAGGTCTGGAAGATGGTGAAGAAAATGCTTCCGTTGGTGGGAACACTTCCCTTCTTGCTGATGTCTTTGGGATTGATCCTGACCAGAGCATCTTCAGGGAAAGCAGAGAATGCATTGAACGCTTGGTCAGCTAGGATATTTCTGTCTGCCAGGAATAGGATTCGAGGTCGTCGTGAACCATCCCTCATTAGGTTCCAGCGGGTGTGGAACAGCTTCCATGCTATCTGAAAAGCGATGAAGGTCTTTCCGGTACCAGTGGCCAAGGTCAGCAGAATCCGCTGCTTCTCCTCCGCAATGGCGTTCATGGTGTTGTTTACGGCGATTTCTTGGTAATAGCGGGCGCTCTTGGTCCCACCCACATCCTCAAAGGGAACATGGATGAATTTATCCCGCCATTTGTTAGGAACAGCGAAAGTCTTGTTCCAGAGCTCATCCGGTGTCGGGAATTGTTCAATCAAACCCTCTGCACCGGTCTTCATGCATATCCGGTAGATTTCTGTTCCGTTGCAGGAGAAGGTCGTCTCCAGCTGCATCTTCTCAGCATAGTTTTTCGCCTGTGCTACCCCTTCACCAACCTCCAGTTCATCGCTTTTAGCTTCGATGGTGGCCAGCTTCTGCCCCTTGTAAACCAGCACATAGTCAGCTTTCAGAGGTTTTGCTCGTCCTCCTCCAGTCTGGATCTTCCCGAGAGTGATGACATACTCCCGCAGGATTTTCGAACCCTCGACGACTCCCCACCCGCTATTCTTGAGCTTGGGGTCGATAAGCTCCGCTCTGGTATCCGCTTCGTTCATAGCAACACTTCTTCCACACCAGGATAGACATATCCCCCGATATATAATTGTGATTTCCAGATAGAAAAAAAGACGCGCTCCTTCATTAGTCGCTTTGGCAAATTCTCCAGACATCGAGCAGGTATCGAGTAACTATTAGGCCATTTCTTACCCTTTCCTGGAAGGGGAATTACCTTTCCTGTGTAATCTATCCGAAGCACGTTTCCATCGAAACTAAATATGACTTTTGAACTGGTATCAACCTTGAAATACTCTGCCATAGTATTTAAAGCAATTCGTGCCCAATCACGCCTGACTTCGCATATGGGACGTGCCTCATACGCCATCATGTCCGCGACCCATGGCAAAAGATGCTTATTTTTTCTTCCCTCAGCTATCCATCCATATTCATTTATTGGTTTAAATACTCCCCTTTTTGAATGTTCATCCAGATGCCATACTATCCAAGCATAGCACTGCTCTCGCGAAGAGACTTGACGGGGCATCTCAATGTGAATCTCAGCGATACTGTCAGGAGTCTTCAGAACGCCTGAAAGCAGCACTATTTTGGCAAATTGCATGCTCATCAGGTAGCTCGCCGATAACTTTAAATTACCAAAATTTATGCTTAGTCCCGGCATGATGTCTGAAACTACTTTTGAATCCGGAGCAAATCCTAATTCCGGAAGCAAGTTCCATGTCGATATGGAGGCACTCTCGTTCATCAGCTCGCCCCTGAGAGTTGACCATTGAAAGCTTTATGGAGGATTGATTTTTTTAGCTTTTCCAGTTCGTCTAATTTTTGCTGGTAGACCTTTTCAAGTTTTCTTGTATCGACGTAGAGTGTGTCTAGCTTGAACGTAATCTCTTTAACCTCCGTAACGGGAGCTATCGGGAGAATAAATCGATCTAGCGCTTCTCCAGTGAAATGCTGGATTCCAGCACCCGTAAAATATTTTTCTATGTCTCTGTTAAGATGCGATAAATACAGAAAATATAAGAACCATTTATTATATTCCGGAGTATGGAAACGCACTCGGTGAATTGCTTTTTGAAAATGAATTGGATAATCTTCATTCCAAATAGCAGCACGTCCCGGATAGCCACCCTCACAGATTAAAATATCTCCTTTTACAGCGGTATACTGCTCTTGCTCTTCATCACGAAATCTCATTTCGAGCAAATCAGACAAATCGAATTCAAACCATCTTACATTAAGATTTCGAAGGTATTTCTTGTATGATCCGCGATTCTTTGCCCTGTCGAGCATTTTCCCAAGTGAGTGTTGGGCAATTTCCCCCAATTTCTTCTGTTTCCATCCATCGCTGGGATTTCCGAATACGTTTTGTAAATACGCTTGGAATATGTCGCGAGAGTATCGGAGGCTTTTTTCTGTTTTTTCTTTTGCTGAGGCAATGGCAATGAATGATTCATCCAGGATGGATACGATTCGCTGTTGTTCGGGGAGGGAAGGAACGGGAATATTGACTTCCCCGAGCTTACTTCGACTTATCCGCTTTCTGGTAGTCCCCGTTGTTTCATGTTCGATATCATTCAAGTAATTAAAAGATTGAGAATAATAATTAAAAAATTGCGGGAGCATAGACTTTTTAAAACGCACAATTGTGCAATCGACCGCTGTTATCATTTTTTCGCCGCTGTCCGGCAAAATGCATGCTCTCCCAACTGGGTCTGGCAATCTTGATATTAAGCAATCACCTTCAAAGACTTCTGTGCATCGTAATCGTCTAAATGTATCCTCGGAAATGTATCGAGCTTTTTCAGCTCTATCTTTGAACAACCCGTCTCCAACATTTCCTGTTTGAATTAATCGAATACCTCTTGAGGATTGGTGTTTACTTTCAATCCAATCGCCATCCGCAAATACATCACAAAGGTCGATAAGCTTCTTTACTTTCCACTGTTTCGTCATACTAGCTTCCTGATGGAGCTCAATATTTCAGCGCTTTCCTTGTCCAGACGCCTCATCTCTTCCAGTATCTCTTTCGGGTCACGAAGCTTCGTCACGTGGTTTTTATTCGGGTTCTTTACCGACAGGTCATAAATGGTCTTGTCCACATCCACTACATTTACGGTCCAAGAATTATCCGAGTCCGCTTTGGTCTTTTGCAGCTTCAAAAAATCTGCAAGATCGTTTTCATTCAGCGGATTTGTCTTCCCGAGGTTACGGTCCAGATTGAGTTGATAGAACCAAACCTTTCTGGTAGGCACTCCCTTCTCAAAAAAGAGGACAACAGTTTTGACCCCTGCACCTGCGAATACTCCACCAGGTAAGTCCAGCACCGTATGGAGGTTGCAGTTCTCCAGCAGTTGTTTGCGCAAGCTCACAGACGCATTGTCGGTATTAGAAAGGAAGGTGTTCTTGATGACCACACCCCCTTTGCCACCCGCTTTCAGGATTTTGACGAAATGTTGAAGAAAAAGGAATGCGGTCTCGCTCGTCTTAATGGGGAAGTTCTGCTGAACCTCGGAGCGCTCCTT